>Ga0081529_121507_pt1 | contig 10326 bp, 6 predicted proteins | sample EchGeymetagenome_FD_71012 | JGI IMG/M metagenome (GOLD analysis project Ga0081529, IMG submission 71012) | Ferrous microbial mat and aquatic microbial communities from Echinus Geyser, Yellowstone National Park, USA - transect B T=78-80 C v2... ...
ATAAATATGACGGAAAGAACAAGAGGAAAAGGAGGAGGGGAGATACTAGGAGAGAATAAGAAAGGGATGTGTAGACGATCTTATCATAACCTTGAGAGGAAGCGTAAGAATGTGAAACTTCTCTGGTAACTAACTGGTATGGAAGGATAGAGAAAAATGCTCCAGTAATGGTCTCCATAAGTTGAATTATTGCCACTTTTCCTACAAAGGATGGAGTAGTGAAGTGCCCCGCTACAAGGAAGAACGCTAGTGCAAGAACTGAGTTAAATAACGTTGTGGAAAGGAATTTCAGTGCCCCACTTAATGGATTCACATAGTGTAAATACTGTGGAATTTTTTAAAGGTTTAGGTACAAATGTGACATCAGAATATTAGCTTTTTACCTTGTTTAACCAAAATGATTTCTTACTTATAATTTTAATTGTTATCCTTTTTAATTATTATTCTATGATTTTATAAATATTAATGATATTCTAACTTGTATATTGGATTAATGATATGATATAATCCAAGCCATCATCTATGTTAATTTTATCTTTGAGTAGCTGATCAATTTCATTTAATCTTTTATATCTAATAACTTGTGAATCTTTAGCTCTTAGATTATCTTTAGCATACACTGGAACTCCAAATGCAGCTGCTAATCTCATAGATCCAGATGAGGGGGCATCTGTTTCCTGGAAAAAGACAAATGCCTTACATTCGGAAAGCTCTCTAACTAGCTCTTCATATGGTATATAGTCTTTTATTATTACTTTTACATTGAATAATCTAAGCATAGCGTACTTTAATTTTATAAGTCCTTTTAAATTCTTTGATGAGACTAGAGGAGTATTACAGATAATATTTAAAGGATAACTTAACATCTTCTTACATTGATCTTTAACGAATTTATCGTCAGATATCAAATAGTTAAAACTTATGACTAGTTTTTTCCTTCCTTTTAGTTTTCTGATTTGATCAAACCGCTTAAATTGAGACCAAAAGCCAAAAGAGCAATAATCAAATATTCTCTCGGATTCAGAAAACTCTATTTCGTAAGCTATATGGGGCACATAGTACCAAGAAATTCTAGAAAAGTCCATACCATAATGCGAAGGTATTCCATGATATAAATATATTAAATCCTTTCTAAATTTTGGAAGTGTTTTGGAATGAATTTCTATGTAAGAATTTTTGGGTAATTCTTCTAATTTTCTAAACTTATTAGTATAAGACAATAGCTCCTCAAATTCAACCAAAATAAAATCGTTTTCGTCTTCCGTTTGCGGTAATCCTTCTAAGACCTTAAATCCTCTTTTTTTTAATCTGTATATCAAATGCTTAGCATACTCTGTAATTCCATCTTTAGCTAGATTAGGATGATACACATAGATCGTATTTACGAACCTTTTATTCTCTTGTTTTTTGTTATATAGAACCAATATATTTTTCTCATCTCCAATTAACTCGAATTTATCACTTAATAATTTCACATATGCCTCTTTTTCTTCTAAAGCCATTTTATCTAATAAAATTAAATATAATTTAGTTTTAGGCTTAGATATTCTAGCCAATTCAATTGAAACATGGTTAGATGATCTTGTTCTAGAGTCTATAAAAAATAATATTCCATCAAATAATGAGTGAGGAAACCTAATCTCACTAAGTTTACCTTTAACGTATTTTATTCTCCAGTAGAAGGGTAAATCGTATACTTCATCACTTTCTCCCAATCCTACAATTTTAGAATCAAATTTTCCTAGCATGTTTAATATAGGATCTAACTTTTTGCTTACATTCAGTAGCAAGATTCGCCCATTTATCAATGACTTAATGTCATTCTTTAATAAGGCTTCAATGTTGTTTAACATTTCCCTTTCGTAGTTATCAGACATGTTTTCTTCTCACCTCAACAATTTTTAAGGCAATATAAATTGTTATCAATACAAGTAAACTTATACCGATGTATTTTAAATATAGATATTCGACATATTTTTGGACTGGCAATGTAACCTCTATTTGCAATAATCCAGACTTATTTATAAACCACGCATTAGCGAATCCATACGCAACAAAATGATATTGTGAGGGTAGCTCTGTGCCATTTACATAAACCATCCAATATGGTGAAAAAGTTTGTGAAAAAACTAGTAAGAACGGGCCACTTGAGTTTACAATAACGTGAAAGTTTTCGTTATTAATTTGGCTTATCGATATTACTTTTGCCTTATGAAGATAAGGAATAATTGAGTATAAAAACCTTGTTTGATCTGATGAAAGATTATATATATTATTATATGGCGTTATTATAAGGGAATTTCTGACACTATAATTGGAATATGATAAGTAGTGTATCATTTGTGATGAATTAGCAATTATTACTATACTAGAGGAATAAAATAGTCCATCTGGATTATTATATTTGAATAATGTAATATTACCATAGTGATTAACGTAAGTTAAGTTCAATAATGTAAGACTTTCATTAATTTCGGAAATATTAAATGATGGCATAGTACCTCCAGGAAAGTATAATGCATCAGATTCAAGGATTACATACTTAACGTTTAAAATCGATAATAAGTTATTGGCTAGTACTCTATTATGATTCAGTAAAGCTGAATAGAATTCCCAGTATAGAGAATGAGTACCTGGGCTTGTTAGATAGCCACCATCTATTATATTCTTATTATCTAATAGCCAGTAGTATATGTCTAATCCCAGGTATTTAGTAGTTGAGTATAATGAATAAGCAGGGGGAAGTACTAAAACAGTGTTTAAACCTGGATTCTGGTTAATAAATTGTGAAATATAAGAATATGGCTGTATATTATTAATATAGGGAGAAGGTCCGTTTGAAAAATATGTCTCGATACCGTATCCACCAAGAACTGGCAAACCATATGATATGGATAAAATAATTAGTAATAAGCCTCCAAGAACCGTTTTCTTCTTACTTTTTATGTGCATGATGATTATGCGCACTCCATAGGAAAATAAGATAGCCATGAGAAATGGCATCATGAAATCAAGAGCTACCCATGGATATTTTAAAATGACAAATACAGGGAAATTTTCAAATAGATATTTTATTATGTCAAAAGCTGGAGAATAGATTCCCATCCATAGATTTATAATCAGTGATACTAATATAAAAACGAATATTATATAGTCCTTTATATTTTCTGTCTTTTTACTTATTAATGGAATTATAATAATAAAAAAATAATTAAACTAATAATATTTGAAAAGATATTTTCATAATATTTGAAAAGAAATATTGGTTGTCTATTATTTGCAAATAAATTTTCAAAACTGGGAATTAAGCTGGGAGATATGAGTATAGAAGGCAAATTTAAGCTATATTCCTCATAAGTACTTAAGCTACCTTTAATGATTTCATTATTTAATCTTATGAAATTCTCAGTATATAAATTAGTTGTGTATATGAAAGGTTTAGAAGACAAATATACTAGAAACCCAACAAATATCACAGAGAATATTAATATTATTAGGCTTTTCTTACGTCTTACTTTAATTATTGATAGATAGATAACATAAGGCACATAAACTAATAAAAGGATTAAATTCCATACATTAAAATTATAAATAAGTAAAATAAATAAAAGGTAAATTAAAGAAATATATTTTAGACTTAGTCTTCCTTGACTTATAGTTTCAAACATATCATGAGTCAGGATAAACAAAAAAGGCATTAAACCCTCTGCTACAATATCTGGCCATTGTATAGGATTAAATAAACCTCCCCAAAACCACCACCAAGGTACCCCATAATAAAACAAAGCAGTAGGTATAATTATTAGAATCTTTCTGCTCCAGTGCACATTAACATCGAATTTCATCAACTTTTCTATGAACATTATTGTGCCTAACCCTCCTAAGTAGTAAAAAATCCATATTGTTATGAATTCACTTAACCACGCCGGCAAAAACATTGATGTGATATATTCTATTTCCACAAATATAGCGAAGGGATTTATAGTTCCTCCTAGAACTCCTAATCCACGTTGTGGTATCCATAGATTAAAAATGTTAACTAACTGATTAGATGTACCGTATGGTATGAAGCCTTGATCCCAATAATATACAACATCGCCTTTAAATGACAGTAAGAGTGTCAAAGAGCTTATAATACCTACTATTATACTCCTTAATATTATATACTGGCTATCGCTTGAAGCTAAGATAGATGTTTTAAAAATAGGCATTTCGTACAAGGTAATATATTAGATGGAAATATAAATTTGGTGGAAACAACTTCGGCGTGACTCTTCTACTTTCCTAGACTTTAAACTCTAATTTTATTAAATTCAAGATAAAGCTATTAAAATGAGAAAATAATATTTACAATTAATTTAGTATGATATTTCAGAATAAGGAAAACTGTTAAATATAAGTAAAGCAATGAGCTAACTGAGTATGTTTATGACTATTACGAGAAAATATTTTAGGGCGGTAGAGTTTTATTTTAGAAATTTTAAAAACATGTATCCTCTACTCCTAGTTTTAACTATTTATCTTCTATTAAAAATGAAGATCTATAAGATTTATAAAAATATCTTTAATATTTTAAATTATAAAATTTTAAAACTTAAATTGAAAAACGGAAAATATTTAAATTTACATGTAGTATCTCTCTGGCATCTTTTATTTTATGGGCAAAGAAACCCTAACCTAAAAATAGATCTAGATAACAAGTATATGTACTTAGACAGTGATAGAATACCTTTAGAAGAGCTAAAATGGGGAATCGAAGCTCACTTTAAAGGCTGGAAATATGTAGGTGATCATTGGGAACTTGAATATGGAAAATTTAACGTGAAGTTCAAACGTATGATCTCTTCAATCTATGAGGTATTTAATGATGAAATCTACGAGAGTGACTTTAAAGATAAGGAAGTTGTAGATATTGGTGCTAATGTTGGTGATTCTGCTATTTGGTTTGCGTTGAATGGGGCTAAGAAGGTGGTCGCAATAGAGCCTCTTGTTGACGCGTATAACGAAGCAAAGTATAATATCCAGTTAAACGGTCTGCAGGATAAAATATTTTTAATTAACGCGGCTATATCCTATGATAAACCTAAGGTGCTTGTTCCTAATGAGATAGATATTTACGAATCAGCTCATTTCAACTTAAAAAAGAATTGTAATGAAAAACAAATAAACATGACAGAAGTAGAAACATTAAAGCTGTCTGACATATTGAAGTTATGTAGTGAGCCATGGCTTCTTAAGATGGACTGTGAGGGATGTGAATATGATGTTATCCGAAACGATCTACAAGGCTTGTCTAAATTTAAATACGTAATTTTCGAATTTCATTTCCCAGATAAGATTAGAGAAATTTTGTCCATTTTAGACAAAAAGTTTAACTGTCATAAGAGAAAAAGGAGAGAGCTCGGCGTTAATTTTTTGTGAAAAGAAGCCTAATTAGATTAATCGAATATCTAAACTTTTTACCTTTCTTAATGTAATTGGACTTTTCCTCTACTTTTTATATTACAAGAAGTTCCAAGAAGCTTTAATAAGTCTAACACATCAGAAGATATAATGACTTTTAATGTATTAAAGCAACTTAAAGGAGTCTTAATTACTTTCAATAATTACAGAAAAATGTATAAAAACTATTTTTCTGTAATTGCACAAAGAGTACTAAAAATTGATGAAATTGAGGTAGATATTAGAAATGGACCTTCAACAATCCTAGGAAGCGACAATGTTGCTAAACTTGCAGCAATCTTTGGAAATCTATATCCATATATTAAGATAATTGATATTGACAATAATAAGATTGTATTTGAATATAGAAAGAAGCGAATAACTTTGGTTAATTGGGTTTATGGCGGTAGTGATGCTTTTACAGATTACAATTGGTTAGATGTTAGCGGAAAATCTGTCTTGGATATTGGTGCTAATGTTGGTGATTCTGCTATTTGGTTTGCGTTGAATGGGGCTAAGAAGGTGGTCGCAATAGAGCCCTATCCTTTCCCATATAATATTATGCTCATGAATATCAAGGAAAATAATTTTTCAGATAGAATATTAGCACTTAATTGCGGTGTAGGTAAGGAAAAATATAAAATAAGAGTAACTACTGAGCCCACTTTTAGAGATAGTGATTTAAAGGCTAGTGAAAAAGGAGTAGAAATAAGTGTATACCCGTTAGATTATTTAATTGAAAAATTTGGTCCTTTCGACGTTTTAAAAATGGACTGTGAGGGATGTGAATATGACACAATTTTAAATAGTCAAAATATCAGAGATTTTAAACAAATTCAATTAGAATATCATTATGGTTGCGAAGAACTTAAAATTAAATTAGAAAATCTTGGATTTAATGTAAAATGCACGAAACCTGTCCCAGTATACAGTCCTCATGCAAAAAAACCAAAGATGGCAGTCGGATATTTATATGCGCTTAAGTAAAAACTTACTTTTTTGATATTTAAAAGATTTAATTAAAAATTTATTAATCTTTTTGTAAGAAAGTAGAAGTGCTTCGAAAGGCTATCATTTAGCTATCTGCATATATGTAACGAGTATTTCTTATGGGTAGGAAACCGGTAATTAGGCATTTCTCGTCCCTCTTGTAGTCGTCATAGCACGATCAAGTGTGGTTCAGTAGGCAGAAGTATTTGCAGAGTTGCGGTAAGTATTTTTGGATGATACTAGTTACTATTATTCTAAGAAGGTTAAAGTTAATGCAATGGTTGTCGATGGGATTAATACTTTCACTAGGGTATTTTACAGTGGGTTTTTGCTCGTTTCGTTCCCACTTCCCTTGGTCTTTACATTTTTAGGATAGGGATGAGAAGGCATTCAACTTTCAAGAGGCATCGCATGCTTCGCCTCTGACAGACCTGGGGAATCAAGAATCTATTCATGTTATTCATGTTTCCCCAATATTCTTTGATGCCATGATGCTTTGTTTTCTTTGCATAGTGTTAAGTGTTTCAGCCCCTAGAGTTATTTAGTTACAACCTCCTACATGGGGGTTTTATCCCCTTGGAGTGAGTGGGTTATCTTGATATCCAAAAGACCAACTCAAACTGCGAACAGGGAGTTTTGGACTTTTTTGGGTGTTTTTCCGAGGGAATGTGTGGGTTTTTCGTATTTTGAGTTTTTGATTTGGGCTGGTTTTGATACGTGATTTGTTTTTGTGCTGGTTTTGGTTTTTTGTTTTCTGTGTGTTTCATTTTGGGTTATAGTTGACTTTATTTGTGTCCCTCATTTGTGTCCTTTATGTCCGTTTTTGGTTTATTAGTGCAGTGCGGGATTTTTGTTTAGGTTTTCTTTAGGTTTTTGTGCTTTGATGAAGAGCGAAAAAAAGAACTGCGTAAGGAAAAAGAACAGTTCTTTTTTAGTTCGTTTTTTGTTTTTTTAGTTCGTTTTTAGTTCGTTTTCAGTTTGTTTTTAGGTCTTGGTTCGTTTTTAGTTCGTTTTTAGGAGGATTGAAGAGCGAAAAAATGCACTGTGTAAGGAAAATACACAGTGCATTTTTAGTGCATTTTTAGTTCATTTTGAGGAGGATCGAAGAGGAAAAGAGGAGGAGGAACTAAATAAAACAGACACGAAACAAAAACCAACTCAAAAAAAATCAGGTATCAAAATAAACCAAAAACTCAAAATACGAAAAACCCACACATTCCCTCGGAAAAACACCCAAAAAAGTCCAAAACTCCCTGTTCGCAGTTTGAGTTGGTCTTTTGGATATTTAAACAAAAAAGGAAAAATTACTAAATAGAAACAAATTTAAAGTATTTGCTTATGATTATAAGCAAAAACGGTCGAACTCTCCCCATGTTAACCCTGGTTGTGCGACTGCGGTTTTGGAGCTTGGGTCGACCACAATCTTCTTCATTTCTGAAAGGTCCAGCACAACTCCGTTGTCACACGTTCCAAAACCCGCGACGCTGTGTCCTCCTCCCCTTATTGCAAGGAGTAGTGAGTTCTCTCTTGCGTAGTTCACAGTGTTCACAACGTCTTCTTCGTCCTTACACTTTACGATGGCAAGTGGACGCTTGTCGATCATACCGTTCCAAACCCTCCTTGCTTCATCATAAGATGGGTCGCTCGGAAGAATCACACGTCCCTTAACCAGCGTTTTGAGTCGCTCCATCTTTCACACCTCGAGTGGAAAAGTGTGTCCGCCTATAAAACTTGGGTTTATAGTTTTTTGGTAAACCCTTTTTAGTGTTTTTTTGCGCGCTCATCTATTTTCCCTCTTTACACCAGAACCTGCTTCCTGCGTACTCCAATATTCGAAGTTTTAACGAGGAGAGCTTTCTTTGCGCTTCATCTTCGGTTATTCCATACACCACGGCGATTTCTCGAGCTGGAATGAGCTCTCCCTTGTGTTTTTCAAAGTACTCCGAAATCTCGCACGGTGCGTATTTCGGAAGTCCCGGAACCATTCTTTCAATGGTTTCTTCTAACGATCTTGAATCAAAAGCGTGTTCCACGATCGCTTTTTCACCTTGAGCGTTCACGACTATTGCGCAAACAAAGTCTGCGCCATCCTCCCTCATCGCCTTTAGGTCCTTTTCAAACTCGTTCTTTACTTTTGCTGAGTTCATATCGGAAACGAGTGTGCTTGACAATCCAACCTCTTTTGCGATTTTTGTGAACGCGTCATCCGTGAGCTCCTGCGCTTTTACAAGCACGTGATCCATCAGCCTTCGCAGGTACAGCACGCCCTTCTCTTCGTTTTTTAGCTGTGCCGCTTTGACAGCTCTACACGCTGGATAAGAGCTTTTTAAGCGTGTTTTTGTGATGAATGATACATCGAAAGGCATTTTTGTGTGTTGTATTATGCTTTTGTGAAACTCAATCGCTTTTTTGTGGTCCAATCCCATTTCCCCCATCCAGCGCGTTATTTCTTCAACCGCACCACCCATCCTGTACTCAATAGTGATTCTTTCTTGGTACACTTCTTTGAGTCTTCTGAGCGCTGGTTCACTCGCAAGACTCCAAGGACAAAACGGGTCGGCGTAGTGTATCACTTTAACAGACGGCACGTTTATCCGTGACATGAGTGGTTAATCCTTGGTGATTTAATAAACAGGACGTACACTTTATTAGTAACACATTGAAATACAATTGAATTGCGAAAGACGGTTTTAAGAAGCTTTAGGCTGGAAAAGGAAGTCGACGAAATTCTACAAAAAGAATCGCAAAGCAGAGGAATTAGTGTGAACGCGCTCGTTTCCCAGATTCTTAAAAAGTTTGTGGAGTGGGACAGGTACGTCGAAAGGTTTGGTTTCGTGACGATCATGCGTGACGGTTTCAGAATTTTACACGAAGAGTTGAAAGAGGAAGAAATCGAAAAGCTTGCAAGAGACATAGGAGGAAGAAACCCGCGCGAGGCGATGCTTTTTTGGTTTAAGAGCGCGAACGCCGAAAACCTCTTAAAGTGGCTTTCGCTACACTGTAAATACGGAAGAATCGCAGAGTGTGAAATTCAAAGGCTTGGCAACTGCTACACCATTACGCTACACCACTTTCTCGAAAAAAAATACTCACTGTTTTTGGCAAACTGGCTTGACGAAGCGTTTCGTAGTGTGGGTGAGGCGTCTTCTCGTTATGAAGTGAACCGGGACTCGGTGGTCTTTACGTTAGAAACTAAAAACCAGCGTGAGATACACTATAACGAAGTATAGAGCGATGAGCAAAACCGACTCCTTTTGCCATTTTTCCATCAAACAAGCTGAACTACCCCGCCCTCACGGAGGGGGTCTTCCCCTAAAGATAAATTCGATTGCAAAAACGTGAGTGTACGTATTGTGATTTCCAAAACTTTGCCCAGGATCACAACTATATGTGGTGCGCTTGAGGTGCGTGAGCTTCTGAAAGAAGAGCTTGGTGTAGTCCACCTTCCTTAATCAGGTGTCAAATCGACTGCGGCTTTTTTTGTTATGGGATCCGTTATCGCGTAGCTTTCGCCTTTCTTTTCTATGAATGAATATCTTATCAAGGATTTTAGCGCCCTGTTTACTTCTGCGTCGTTGAGCTTTCTTCCTGCAAAAGAGTCGCTCATGCGCTTTATGTCACTCCAGGGATTGTCAAGCCTTGATAAAGCGGAGAGCACAAGCTTTTGGGATTTGGGCAGAGCTTCGATTTCTTTTTTCTCAAGGGTCGCCGCGATGTCTAAAACCTCTTCTATCGTTTTCTCAGAAAATCTGCGTCTTTCGGCCACTTTGAGTCCAAAGAAAGTGAGCCAGCCAACTATTCCATCAAGCTCGTTCACCGCCCTTTCAAGAAAGCGCTCATCAGGCTTTAGCGAAAGCTCGGTAAACCCTTGTTTCAGGAACTCGAGTGATAGCT
>Ga0081529_128307_pt1 | contig 10318 bp, 9 predicted proteins | sample EchGeymetagenome_FD_71012 | JGI IMG/M metagenome (GOLD analysis project Ga0081529, IMG submission 71012) | Ferrous microbial mat and aquatic microbial communities from Echinus Geyser, Yellowstone National Park, USA - transect B T=78-80 C v2... ...
GACTGTTACCTTGCTTGAAAAAGCTGTGAGAAAACTTTCTGATAAAATAAGCATAGATGTTCAAATAGGCTGGGATGTGGTAAACTATCTGAAAATATACGGTTTTCATGAAGCAAAGTTAGAAGTAGAAAGTGTTAAGTCAAGAGTTCCTTTGATAAAAAGATTCATAGAATTAGCCTTAAACTATCTAAGATGTGGTTAGGTATACTAAACGTTCATAATTGCATCGGGAAAGGGAAGACGATTTGAAAGAAAGCAAATTTTAATCATGGTTTACAAAAATATCATGTTTTAAGAAACTCGAAAAATTACGAAGCTAATTTAAGTTTATTTATAAGAAATTAGCAAGAACTCTTGTTGAAAAAGTATCAGACTAAACAGTTAACTCTTTTCTATAATCATTAAATCATCCAAATTATTGTTTCATTTCAAATAATTTTTTATCTCCTAAATAGATTAAAAATTATTAATCCATAAATAACTACTTCTTAATAAAATTTTATTTAATTAGTATTGTCAAAATTATAGTTATCCACATTGTTATTTGAACATTTAAAAGCAAAAGGGATTACTGTCCAGTTTTTTATCAAATAAGTTTATTTTGTTTTCAAGATTATTAATTATATTATATTTTTAAAGATTATTTATTCTACTGTTCATTACTGTTTCATAAGTTATTTATTTCATTTTCATCTCATTCCTAAATGATTTATTTGTTCGTCGTTTCATTTCTCTAAGATATTACTTTATTTATTAAAGAATTTTATATTTTTTAAAATCGCTTATTATTTTAGAAATATCCTCAACTCTTCCTTTTAATCTGAAAATTCTTTCTGATTCTACATCACATATATAAATTTAAAAATTATAGAAGTTTACACTTAAAATTTATTGTGAGAATTTACTCTTAGCGTTTCTTTATAACAAGGTTGAATGAAGTAATGCATTTAACAAAAAGATTATGCTACCTTTCTTCTAGCTTTTGTTTACCTAAATTATAAAGTTTCACAGATCTTAAGAAGTTATTTTGAAGAAACTTCCAATCCATTCATTAATATGATAAATGAAATAGACAGTTATACATGGCCATTTGACCCATCATAAATCGACATTGATGAGTAGTCATGAGAGAATAATGTTAATGGTATTGTTAGAATGCCAAAGTTTAGATGTAGTTGTTATTCATATTAATAAGATCGATGAGATGGCGCAAAATTTAAGCAAAGAATTCAATTATTAGCAAATAGAGTACAATCAAACTAAGCTTTTTATAGGCTAATTGTAACCAACATGAAACTATTGATGAGACAAAAACTGTACAGAGAATATTTTTTCCACATCAATTTCTTAAGGTGTAAAAAATGATGCAAAATAATATTTACTCCGAAACAACTTACTAAAATGTTTAAGGAGTTTACTCTATATAGGAACGAAAGGATGTGATATTCTTGTCAAATACGCCTCAATTATACATTATTTGGAACATTTAAGGCTGGTGAATATTAATATTCTTAAACTCATTCCTTAAAGAAGCGAAATTGTAATATTATCTAAAGTCTTAGTAGTTTTAGATACCATTTATGGTTTATTATAAACGTTTGTTAAAAAACTAAATATTTAACCTTTGGTCTTAATTGTACCATATCAAAAGGTATTGTCAAGTACACTTTTATTATCAAGTTAGGAAAAAACTAAGGTTATTTCCAAACGTTTCGTATTATTCATAAGTATAAGTTTACAATACGTGAAAAATAAAGAAAATTGTCTTCTCCTATTGCATATAGATCTTATTTTCCCTAGTTGAATTTATTTTGGAAGCTTTAGAATTCTCTCTCCTATTAAGTTTCTTAATATCTCTGAAGTACCTGCTGCTATTGTTCTGCCTCTAGATGATAACATGCCTATATACCATTTCTCATTCATAATTTCGTTTAAATCAAAATTAAGAATAGCCAATTCATAAATACTTTGAAGAAGTTCTGATGCAACCAATTTTAGTATTGCGCTTTCGCTTTCAATTACATCGCCTTTTCTCAACTTATTTAATAATCTTTCATAAAATGAATACAGACCCTCAATTTTATCTTCTAATTCTTCTGTATTCAATGAAATTCCTTTAATCTTTGCTCTCTCCTTAAGATACTCTAATGATATTTTAGCCGAGAATAACAATGAGATACCTACAGCAAATCTTTCATGATTTAGAACACTCATTGCAACTTTCCATCCATCTCCAATATTACCTATTATATTACTTTTAGGCACTATAACATTTTGAAGATATACACTATTAAATTCACTTTTTCCCGTTATTTGTTGTATTGGAAAAACCTTAATTCCTTCTTGTTTCATATCAACTATAAACATGGTTAAACCTCTATATTTATCCTCACCTGTTCTCGCTAAAAGAATCATATAGTTAGCTAAATGTGCGTAGCTGCTCCAAATTTTTTCACCGTTAATAACATAATATTCTCCTTTTTCCTCAGCTCTTGTTTTAATAGATGCTAAATCGCTGCCTGCAGACGGTTCTGAGAAACCTTGGCACCAAATGTCTTCAGCTCTTAATATTCTAGATATATATTTTCTTTTTTGCTCTTCGCTTCCATGGTACAAAATAGCTGGTCCTACTACCGCTAAACCTATAGATCCTAAAGCCCTTCCATATGGAAGACCTGCTCTTATAAATTCTTCATAGGCTATAGTTTCATAAATAGGATCTAATCCTTGACCACCATATTCTTTAGGCCAAGTTATTCCTAAATATCCAGCTTCATATAACTTTCTCTGCCAAGTCATCAATTCCTCATAATTATCCAATTCAACCGTATCAAACAAAATCCTTTTACCAGCTAGAGAAGATGGAGCGTTATTTCTGATCCATTCTTGTAAATTCTTTCTAAATTCCTCTTCAGCCATCAATATTCTCATATTTATTATTCTGAGGACATATTATTATGCTTTTCTAAGACTACTTAAATTAAGATATTAAATATATAAATATTATAGAAGTAAAACTTTATTTTATTTAATACTATTGTGATAATGGTGTAAATACTGTTTTATTTTCAATTATAGTTGATCTAACTAAATTTCCTATTTTAAGATATTTTTGGTCTCCTACATAATTACCCTTTACTTTAACCCCGTCCGCATCAACTATAACTACTGCAACAACTTCATCTAATCCTCTATTTATAATCGTATACGAATAGATCTTTCCACTAGATATTCTTATAATCTCTAAGCTATCTGAAACACATCTAACACATCTATTTCTAAGAACCTGTGTAGTATAGCCACATTTTTTACATTTTATTACCGGAAAAAATCCTTCATTGTACACTTCGTTGTATTTCTCTAATAAAATTGATATTTTTTCCATTTTATACACCTAATATTAAGGTGGTTGAATGATTTAGAATTCCTCCTAATCCATTTACTAATGCATATTTTATACCTTTAATTTGTCTATGTTCAGCTAATCCAGATAATTCCCTTAAAGCTTCTGTTAATATTACGCCTCCACTCATATAAGCTGGTTGTCCCATATTTAAGGTCCCACCATTGGTATTTATTGGGTATGTAGAGGAAGACGAGAAATCGTTTTCTTCTACGAATTTCCATCCTTTACCTTTCTCCGCTAATCCTATTCCCTCTATTTCAAGCAAAATCATAATCGTATAAGCATCATATAACATGAATAAATCAATATCGCTGAGGGATATGTTGGCCCTTTTTAAGGCCATTTTAGAACTTAAAGGAACCGGATTATCTAATATATTTTCCTTCTCTGTTATTACTCGTGGATCATGAGCTTCACCATATCCTTGTATCTTAATAGGCGTTATTTCACTTCTCTTAGATTTAAATTCAGAAGTAAGTATATAAGCAGAAAATCCATCAATTGGCATTGTGCATTCCAATAATCTTAACGGATAGCTAACAATAGGGGATTTAATTACGTCATTTACATTTATAGGAGATCTAAATAAGGCATTAGGATTTAAACTTGCATTACTTCTTTCTCTGACAGCTACTAATGCTCTACTTTCATCTGATACATTATACTCGTAAGAATATCGTAAAGCTATCATTGCGTAATCACTCGTAGGTGCAAATTCTTTAACATTAAGAAAATTCGAATGATATCTAGTAAAAAAATTTGTTGAAATTTTTTTCCTTATGGTTCCTTTACCTCCACCTAAAACTAAAACCGCATTTGCATATTCATCCTTAATAGCTCTATATGCTCTATATATCATTCCATTAAACGATGCTCCTCCATAATCCACAATGTCCATATATCTTAGATTTTTTAATCCTAAGAAGTTAGCAACTTGGTCTAGTAATAAGCTCCTTAATGGAGGATCTTCTATTGTGCCAGTAGCAGTAGCAAATACTAATCCATCAATTTCATCTGATTCTATATTTGCCATCTTTATAGCATCTATAAAGGCCTTAGATAATAACTCAAAAAATGAAAGACTAGATTGTTTTTCTAGATATTCTCCAAAACCTGTAATAAAGGCATCCGGCATATGTAATATATGTTATTTTAATATAAATATAAGCTTTTACTTCAGAATATTATTAAAAATATTTATCTAATCATATGCTATCATCTGATTTTATTTATTATTCTTTGAATATAATATTTCAATTATCTTCTACAAATATTATATTTTTATTCGCAAGTTCTTTTATCTCCTTCTCATTAAATCCCAGTCTACCCAGAATTTCTTTGGTATGTTCACCCAGCCTAGGCGCTTTTAGTTTATAGTTATCTTTGGAGTATTTCTCGAAATTAATAGGAAACTTTACATATTTAATCCCACCAATTTCATATATAAGTTCTTTTCCATATTCTTTAAATGCCTCGCTTAAATTTAATACTGGAGCTACTGGAATATCATATCTTATTAGAAAGTTTACCCAATCTTTTTTACTATTTAACATAAAAATTTTTTGCAACTCGTTAACTATATATTCTCTATTTTCTAATCTCTTTGATAACGTATCGAATTTCGATAAATCTTCTCTATTTAAAGCTTTACATAAAGCACTATACTGTTTATCAGTAAATACTCCAATAAAAATATAACTGTCCAATGTTTTAAACACTTAATATGGAACTATATATCTATGCGAAGAACCCATTCTTTTAGGAATATAACCTGTATTTAAATACATATAAGCATCCTCCAACGTTAGATAAAATTGAGATTGCAGCATAGGCACGTCTATGAATTCTGGACCGCCATGATGCAATGCTGCAAGTATTGCAATAGTACTTAATAATGCTGTAGTTATATCAGAAATTGAAGTGGCAAATTTTACTGGTGGACCATTTTCTTCACCAGTCATGTCCATTAGACCGCTTAATGCGAGAATTACTGCATCATATGCAGGTTTTTCGGCTTCTGGACTAAAATTTCCAAAGCCAGTTATAGAACAATAAATAATCTTTTGATTTATTTTTAATACATTTTCGTAATCTATCTTAAGTTTTTTTAATGCTGAAGGTCTATAATTTGTAATCAAAACGTTAGCATCAACAGCTAGTCTTTTAAAAATATCATAACCTTCATCAGACTTTAAATTAATAGCAATACTTTTTTTACCCCTATTTGTACTAGCGAAATAAACACTTACTCCATTAATTTCTGGTTTAATTTTCCTTCTCTCCTCCCCAGTTATTGGTTCAATTTTAATTACTTCAGAACCTAGATCGGCTAGAATTTGCCCTACTAAAGGTGCAGAAATATTATTTCCAAACTCTAGAACCTTTACACCTTTTAACACTAGATAATATTTTAACTTAACGTATTAAAAAATTAGCGGTTAACTACTTTATAAAATATTTATGTTTACATATCTTTTACTGAAATTAATTATTATGATCAACATTAAAATCCAGATAATTACGTAACAAGTAAGGAGTATATCTGGCCTCCTCACCATCCTAGAAGGTAGAGGGTTACACTTCTAGAGCAGTTCATGGCTTCCAGCAATGATTCGTGGCTACATCTCACATTTGCTGGATATTAGGAGAATCAGAGCTTTCCCTATTTTATCCGGTCCTAAATAAAAGAAACCTTTATTAAAAGGGTAGCCAGCCCTAGATCTGGGTTCTAGAAAGAATCCTTCATTAAATAGAAATGCTGAATGCTCTCCTTAAGTCCCATTAAGCCATCTATCAAGCTTAGGAAGAGCGCCACTGAATTTCCTAAAAATTTAAATTCTAATTGTTTAAATTTAATCATCCCGTCCTAAAAGGCGAGGCTTTTAATTTGTGTAAGCTAATTAAGAGTTAATAAAATAAATTTTTATTAAGGTTCGACGTTACAAGAAGTGTAAGCTTGTATAATAGTTAAAATAGAGAGATAGTCTTGATTAGGGTTGCTTGAATAAAGATAAGTAGAATCATTAACTTCCATGACCAAACAGTTCACACTAAACCATACTGGTGTAAAACACTGCCGCTATACTCTTAACAAATAATTGAAAGAAAATTTCCTGTTGAAGGTTTATATGATGTCTTTTTAACATTTTAGATTATTTACGGTTAGTGAATAATAAGAGAAAATTTATAAGGTTTAATTTTAATAATAAGGTCAATGATTTTAAATATTGAGACTAGAGATGAATTAGAGATTATAATTAATTCTCTTAAAGAGTTATTAGATAGAGAATGGACTATTTTTAGTTCAAAAAAGTATAATATTGATTCATTAAAAATTAAAGGAATATTCAATAAAATTAAAGATTTCGGTGTTTACCAATATTTAAATCAAGCAAATTTGGTAGATGCTTGTTTAATTAATGAAATATTAGGTCAGTATTTAGTTCCGTCTATAGTAGCATTTACCAGTATTGCATCTAAAGCTATTCCAGAGAAGGAGGGTAAAGAAATAATTGAAAAGGGGTATATTGTTAGCATAGGATCCAACATAGTTCCAGATATTGATTATGCGGATATAGTGATAACACCAAATGGAATCGCATTTACAAAAGAAATTTCAGCTTTAGAAATCAAATCCCCTGATCCCTCAGTAAGGTTATTCAATATCGTAAAGGCAAACTGGAAGAAAGTTGATATAGACTTTAATAGTGTAAAAATGTTCGCATCATCACAAATGATAGGTCATGCTATAGCTTGTTTAAATAAAACTATAGATTATGCTAAAAATAGAATCGCATTTGGGAAACCAATAGGTTCATATCAAGCAGTAAAACATAAAATAGTCGATAATGCAGTGAACCTAGAACTTGTTAGATCATTATATTTATCCCAAAGAAACCGTTTAACTCCAGATAGAATATTTAACTATGCTTTTAAGATATCGTTAAAAGCAATACTGGATTCTATACAACTACATGGTGGAATAGGATTTACGACTGATTTAGATTTACACTTGCATTTAAAAAGATTGCTGCTGTTGGATAAAATTTTGGAATAATTACTTTAAATATTAGTTAAATTCAAACTAAATATAATATTTCTTATTAGTTTTATTTTTATGGTTAAACATTAATATTATATATTGAATAGCGGGACGTCCTCAAATAGTCATCATCTTCGAAAAAATTCAGAGAATAACTGAATTAAATCTACTAAAAACAAGAGAGAAACTAAGAAAGCTTATTTATGCCAAGGCCGTTAAGCCGTTATTGATAGGACGTAAAAGGAACAACGATCTTGACAAACATGATATATTTACTATAAGAATTTAAACATTAAGTTAAAAACATTCCAGAATAATCATAATACTCTGCTTATTAGGAATACAAATAACACAACTTTTAATACCATACACACTTTAAAATCTTTCAATCCTCTTCCGAGGTTGGGTGTGATTAAGTAACCGTGAAAACAACCATTATTTAGGGACAAGGGAACCGTATGAGCGTTGCTCCTCACAATTACTCGCATATAAATAAAAAATCTTCAATCAATAAAAGAAAATTCAATAAAAAATTTATCTCTTAGCAAACGATGCTTCATTAATTTCTTCTAATCTTTTTATTAATATCGTTGGTGTGAAAAGTAAGATTAGGATAGATATAAAACATAATATAGAAATATATAATATGAATTATAGAAGTTGTAATCTTTTTTAAATTGCTTAGATCTTTTTATAAAAGAAACCATCAATTGTTTAGCTTCTTCAGTTTTTAGTACTTTTGTTAGTAATTTTCTTTCAATTTTTAAGCCTTCAGATAATGGCCTCTCATATGCAATATTTATCGCCTTTTTTGCTATAGATATTGCTTTAGGGCTTTTTGCTTTTATTTCATTAATAATTTTTAACACTTCATTTTCCATTTCGTTAATATCATGAAACATATTATTTATAATTCCTAATTCGAAAGCCTCTTTAGCAGAAATCCTCTTTCCTGTAAAAATGAGTTCCTTAGCTTTTTTCTCCTATTAGTCTAGTTAAATTCTGTGTGCCTCCTCCAGGTATTATTCCAATATTAATTTCTGGTTGTCCAAATATTGAGTCTTCCGTTGCATACACCAAATCGCAAAACTGTATAAGCTCAAATCCTCCACCCAAACAATAGCCGTGTACCAATGCTATAATCGGTTTACTTAAATTTCTAATTACAGAACCTATGGATGAAACTCCAGTATCTCTTATTATTTTATTTATTTCCTCTTCTGAGAACCTGATAGTGTCCTTAGAACATTTATATCACCGTCAGCGCTGAATACCTTTCCTATACCTCTTATAATTATGGCTCTAACTTCTTGATTAACTTCAGCTTCTTTTAGACATTTTATTATGCTTAATCTTACATTAATATTTAAGGCGTTCAGTTTCTCTAGACGATTAATGGAGACCCACATTACATTATCTTTAATTTCGCATATTACTTCATTGGAATTCATTTTTATCAACCTTTAACTAATGATTCATCTGGAGTATAAAATTCTTTAAGATGCGGCATTTTCTGACTTAACTTCTCTAAAGACTTTATGACCTCTTCTTTGCTGTAGTTCTTTCTATAAAATTCAAAAAGACCTTGTTTCCAATTAAATCCTAGTCTTAATGATTTATCTATAGATACCTCATCTGCAACTCCGATTCTAATTAAAAAGTAGGCATGATTGATGAGAGGCGATATGAGATCAAGTAAATCTACTTTTTCTCCTAACTCTTTAGGTATTTCTGGCTTCTTACCTAGAGGATAGGTATAAAATCCTTTACCACACTTTATTCCTAATTTACCTTCTTGTATCATTTTCTCTATTAATTTTAAGCTTTCCATGTAAGCCTTTTCGAAACCTATATTTGGTTCAATATCTGGCAAAATTTTTTTTATTTTTTCATACGTCTTACTTTCATCATATTCTATTTGTATACCGCCAGTGAAATCGGTTAAATAGAATATCCCCATTGGTAATCCCAGCTTATAAATTAACGCTGAATCTATTTCAGCAATATCATAAAAATTATGCATATAAAGTATAATAGCTTGATACCTTAATGTTCTACTTAAACGAGTAGTTAAAAAACCTCTTATGTCTTTGTTTACAATAATTGGTTCTTTACCTATTTTAATTGATAAATCGTATAAAGCTTTAATAGTCTCCTCAGTTGTGAACTTTCCTTTTATTATCTCGATTAATTTCATAAGTGGAGGAGGATTAAACCAATGAAAACCTGCAAATCTATGTTTCTTTTCAAGCGAATCTTGTAAATAAGTAATTGGTATAGAGCTAGTATTGCTTACAATAATGGCGGCATTTGAAGCATATTTCTCGATTTCTTTAAATAATATTGTTTTTATATCTGCGTTTTCGAAAACCGCCTCAATTATTAAATCTGCATCTTTGCAAACCTCTGCTAAATTTTTTGTAATCTTAATCCTCGATAAAATGCTATTGGAGTCTTCGCTTAATTGCCCTTTTTCCTTAAATTTTCCTAAACTCCATTTAATGTTTTCAATTCCTCTATTTATAGACTCTTCAGATATATCAAAGACGTTAACTTCATATTTATTCATTGCAAATACTTGTGCTATTCCACTACCCATGGATCCAAATCCAATAACACCAACTTTTGAAAAAATTGGCATTATTTTTAAATCCTTAGTATAAGTTAATTAATTTTACACTAAGAATATTTATAATCCTCCAACTTATGTTTGCAATGTATCATCGCTTAGATAAATTTTAAAATATTTGGCTTGATAAGCATAAGCAGTATATAAAATGATTCCGACAATAATTATGGCAGGCGGTAGAGCAAGTAGAATGAACTATATTGAAAAAGCTATAATAAAGATATGTGGAAAAACAATGCTA
>Ga0081529_118402_pt1 | contig 10311 bp, 11 predicted proteins | sample EchGeymetagenome_FD_71012 | JGI IMG/M metagenome (GOLD analysis project Ga0081529, IMG submission 71012) | Ferrous microbial mat and aquatic microbial communities from Echinus Geyser, Yellowstone National Park, USA - transect B T=78-80 C v2... ...
AAATTACTTAATTTTATGAACATTTTTAAACAAAACGGGAGAGATAAGTTTATAAAGAGACTTAAATAAACGCGTTAAGACGTAAAAATTACAACACAATAAAACTAAAAAAAATTTAATAGGGAGTAAAGTAAAGATTAATTTATATTAAATTTAAGTAAAAATATCGAGATAATAAGAAAGATAAAACTATTTGTTTAACATAGAAAAAAATTATATTTTTACTAGCTAATTAATCTTTTAAGGTCTATTAAGATTTTTACTTATCGTTTTTATTCTCTTATATATGATAACTGGCGTTACGATTAAACATTACCTATTTTGTCCAGCAATAGTTAGGATTGAGGAGTTGGGATTCAGGGAGAGGGTTACTGAGGCCATGCAGGAGGGAGGTGAGGTTGATAAGGAAAAGGTAGTTAACTTTCTCTTCCCTATGCTTAAGGCGAAGGAGATAATAAAAAAGCCCATATATAAGTATAAAGATTTGGTAGGATCTCCAGATTTCGTCCTAAAGTTCTCATATCATTACTCTCCCTTAGATGTGAAGAATACTGATAGGGTAGGGATGGATCATAAGGCTCAAGTTCTCTATTACGCTTATCTAATGGAAAAGTCTGGGTTAGTAGTTAAGGAGGGGATTCTCTATTACACTTCTGGTAAGTTAATTAGATTACCTTATACTGATAACGAAAGGAGGTACGTTAAGAGGCTAATAGTTAAGATTAGGGAAGCCAGAGAGGGTAGGATTAAGGTGATTCAGCCAGTTAGGAAGTGCGTTAATTGTGGGTTTTTTCAATATTGTAAGCCTAAGAGGGTAGGTAAGTTTTATGAGGTTTAAATTAGCAGATATTAATCACTGGTGTTTGGACTTGTTAATATAGGATAAAGGCTGAATCCTTTTTCACGTTGATAGAAATCTTTTGTCTGTTTATAGCAAACTTTTCTTGATTATTAATGACCTCTCACGCCGATGTGGGAAAAAGGGTGGGAGACAGATATGTGAGCCTTATGCCGTTGGAGTCCCGTGACCTACGGGCTAAGTCCCTACACTCGATCATGGGTGAAATGAGAGCGTAGGGACAAACAGAAAGAGTGTGGACAACAATTTCATTCATTTGAAATTTGGTTAAAATTTCCTTAAAGTTGCATCATTTAAACTCTCTGATTCACAATAAAATTTTTGGACATGGTTAAAATTACAGCACTATATTTTATTAACTGATAAATCTTGTAATTAATTGAAAATAAATTTACACCTTATATAATTTATACTGAATTAACAAAATTGTTGTCCACACTCAACAGAAATTGAGATAATCATAAGTTTTTAGTCTCGATAATGTACGTAAAAGCTGTTTATAAAAATGTTTATATTATAGAATAGATAAATAAATATATTATGTTATTAAAGATATAAACTAAATAAAATTTAATTCTAAGTTGATATAATATATAATTAGTTCTGACTCTTAGGAAATTAAATTCACTAGTAGATTTAATAAGTTTCTATCTGATAATAGCGATTTCGAATCAGCTATTAATTTTCAAAAACACTAACAATATTCAACTACTAGGCTAATCGAAAATACTGACATGTGGTATTAGTTAGTACGTTTTATGTGAGGAGGTTAATACTACTAACTAAGGTTATCAATAAGATTGTAAACTGAGATTAAAGCATTAAAACCTTGAAATAATATAGAAATTGTGTTCTTCACTCTCTCTGACGTAATGCTGCTCTCTAGGAGGCTTAAGTTATTCCCTAGGGCAATTTCTGAGGAGTTAAGGGGATGGAAATGGGACGAACCACCTATATATCCTTCTTCAAATACGTTATTGAACGTCTCTGATTTAACTAATGGTTTTTGTGAGACTCAACGGTTTATTTATCTGAAGCATAAGGGTTATAAACCAGAGATTAAGGCTAAGATAGGTAATACAATACATCAAACTTACGTATATGCGATAGAGACCATAAAGAGGTTGATTTACGAGAATGAAAACATAGATGGGAGTAAATTAAAGACTTTAATGGGAGATGAATTCTATAATTTATTGAGAATTATCGAGGAAGGGAATATAGCTAAGGTTTTGTGGGATCACATAACCAATATATACTCAGCGGAATTAGATAAGATGAGGGGTAAATTGTTTTTAGCTAAGGATTCCTTAGTTGCCTCAGTTATTCCATTTTACGTAGAGTTTCCGATTGATGGCTCTCTAATAGGGTTGCAACATGCGATAAGGGCTGACGCATTCATACCTACCATACCCCTAATAGCAGAAATGAAGACTGGAGGATATAAAAAGGTACATGAACTGGCTTTAGTTGCATATGCTATGGCTTATGAGAGCCAATTTGAGATCCCAATTGATTTCGGTTATTTATGTTACGTTAATGTTGACGTTAATAGAGTTTTTAATAATTGCAGGATAATACCACTATCTGACTCACTTAGGACCGAGTTCTTAGAAATTAGGGATAGGGCTATAGAGAGTATAGATAAGGATTTAGACCCTGGACTACCTAAGAAGTGCGATAGTGAATGCCCTTTCTTGAAGATATGTAAGGGTAGTTAGAAGATTGAATTAAAAATCTATATTTAAATTGTTTTTATAAATTAATATAATTTTAATTTAAAAATTATTTTCTATCTAAAGATTAAGTCTACTTTACTAAGTCATTTGTATTCTAGAATTTAAACACCTCGTATGCCTAGACATGAGATGGAGAATTAGTATATTATTATGTTTGTTAAGAAGAATAATTTTTTATTTTACGCCGGCGTAATAATTACGGAGGCGTAATAATGCTATTTGACGTTAGGCCTAAAGAGGACAGGAAGGATTTATACGATAGGGATGAGGAAATAGAAGAGATAAAAGAAAGTGTAGAGAGGAAAGTGTGGATAGCAGTTTACGGCATGCGTAGGGTAGGGAAGACTAGCGTGGTTAACGTAGCAGTTAACGACCCTAAGTACCTTGTAATTAAGTTGAACCTAATGAGGATTTACAATCCTAAAAAGAAGAGGTATCCTAAGTCGTCCTTTATTTCACTGTTCTTAGAGAGCATAAATGAGGTTATAAAGAAGTACACTTTAGGAGGCAGGCTTACAAGACTTATTTCAAACATACTTGGGATTGATGAAAACTCCTTTATAGAGTTTAACTTAGTTAAGATAAGGCCTAGGCTTAAGAGATTTAGGGGTGATGACGTAAGTTCGGTAGTTAGGGAACTCGACTTATTAGCAGGTGATAATAAGAAGACCTTAATCCTCATATTTGATGAGGCACAAGAATTAATGAAAGTCAATGGGATCAATTTCTCATCAATATTCCACGACATCTACGACTACTGTAGGAACACTACTGTCGTGTTTACTGGGAGTAGTGCAGGTATCCTTGAAAACGTGTTGAAAAGTCTTGAATATGAAAAGCCCTTCTTCGGTAGATTTATAAGGAGGATAAGGATCGAGAAGTTTGATGAACGGCTCTCTAGGGACTTCTTGCTTAAAGGGTTTGAGGAAGAGGGAGTTAAGGTCACGGAGGACGTAATTGAAGAGGCGTTAAAGAGGTTTGACGGGATTCCAGGTTGGTTAACGTTTTTCGGTTCCGAGTATTCCTTTAGGGTGAGGCATGGGGAGAAGGTAGACGTTGAGAATATAGAAAAAATGGCCATAGAGGAGGTAAGGAAAGAGATTAGGGATTTCATACTGGGTACACAATCTCCAGAAAGGTACTCAGCCACGATAATAGCCCTTGATAGGTTAGGCGGAAAGGGGAGTGTAGCTGAGGTAACTAAGGTGGTAAACACGATATTGGAGGAAGTTCCCGAGCCCAGAATTTACGAGATTTTAAACAAGTTAGTTGACATGGGATTTATAGAAAAGGTGAATAGTGAGTACTCTCTACCTAAAGACGAACCTAACAGGAAGGGGTTAGTGTTAGCGTCAAAGGACGTTCTAGCAAGCCCTATCTAATCAATTTTCTGGAAATCTGAGGAGCAATGAGGCCGAGTGGTTATTAGTCATGATGAAAGCCTAACTTTAACGCCTAGATTTTATTTATATTTTAAGTCAATTGTTTAACTCAATGCCATTACAATCGTAAAATTAAAATCTATAACTATTTATATAAATATTATAGTAAATTTTCTAGATCAGATAAGGATATAAAGGTGAAATTATTAATGATGTTTTTCTTTTTAGAAAAATACTATAGTCTGTGCATTAGGTGAGATTAAGTCGCAGAAGTAACTTAAGCACTGTCCCTTATTATATACTCTCATAGCCTTATCCTTTAATTCTTCAAATCTTTTATTCATTTGAATGTATTCGTTCTGGTCTACTATTGAGGAAACTAGATGAGCACCCGCATCTCTTGCTGCTAAGACTGCTGCTGAGCTTATAGCCTTTCTTCCTCCAGTGAAGTCGAGATAATCTCCCGCTTTTAATACACTCCTAGTTTTTTCCCTAACTGAAATGAAATCTTTAGGGGACGTAATATCGTCAAAGTCGAAGACTATTTCCTTTATAGAAGTTATATTGAGGCAGCAGTAAAGAATAGCTTTGAGAAAGTAGTATGCTTCATCAGTTCCTTTAGTTCGTAAAACTATTACCTCGTCGATATTAATTTCTGTAGGCTCAAAAGGTGCTACGTATTTCCCAGAGGTTAAATTCCTTATGGTTTCTGCAATACCACCTGGTGATTTGCCGAGAGTTGCGACTAATCTTACCATAAAAATAGTTTAATAAGAATAAATAAATAGCATTAGTTATGAGTTATTCGTTAATTATCACCTTAAAATTAAGACAAAAGCTCTATAAATGAAAACCCAATTAGTAGAACTGTATTGTAAAGTTAATTTTCAGTTAAGCGTTTAAAATTGGGGGTTAAACCATTAAATTTAATTAATTTATGTTTTTATACACCTATATTTCTACAACCCCGTATCCTATAGAGGTTTTAGCGCCTAATCCATAGAAGAGAGCTTTATTTATATTTTCTTTTTCAATTTTTTTCTTTGAAAATATTGTTAGATTAAATCCGACCCCTGGAGCTATAGCGGGAAATATTAGAGGAGTTGGATTAATTTTATGTTCTGAAAATTCGTTAACGTAATGTGGCGTAATAACCTGGGGTACTATTAGTCTAAATTTACATGAGACTGGAAAGGAGTCTAATATGATTAGGTCTTTTTCATCTAATAAATATCTATTTAGGACTCCTTTAATGGTAGTACTGGGAATGTAGGGTAGGTTAAAGATCGGATGCCAAGAAAGCCCAATGTTAATGGGCATATATGGATTGTGAGTGTGAACTAAAAGGGGTGTCTTAATGGTCATTATATATGTATTACTAACATATTTCCTTTTAGATAGAATCTCATTATAATAAGAAGAAACGATATTTACGTAAGTTGTAACATTATTTATTAAATCCTTAATTTTGTTACATTCAAATTCCTTATATAATTCAAGAGTTATATGTTTGCTTGCTTCCTCTATTGTTCTATCAGATTCGATGAACTCTATAAGCGTTTTAATCGCTAAACTTGTCATGTTTAAGGCCATATCCACTCTACCCTAAATGTATTATTTAAATCTTTTATGATGTTCTCTACAGCCCCTTTTATTGCTTGATTATCAATTTTTATTTCATGTTCTTTATGTTTTTGACCTTTATGGATTATCTTATCTGGGAAATCGTTAGATTGAAATATAGTTATTATTCCTATTTTTTCCATACCTTTAAATGGTAATCTATTATGATAAGTGAATATTACGGAGGACGCCCTTCTAATGTTATCATTTGTTATGAAACCGGTCTCTCGACCTCTGGGTAATCCCAAAATCCATGAGTCTTCAGCACTGATTTTTCTTCTAGACTTTAATACGAAGTTATGTAGCTTTACTGGATCACAATTCCTTATTATGCCTATTTGTGCTGTTCTCTTATCAAGAGTCGGAAAAGGCGGTAATTCTAATTTAGTTTTAGTTATTTTAGGCTTTAGATTGCTCTGAATAAATTCTTTAATTTCATCGTAAGTTTTTTCTATGAAGTCTCCTAGTGTTTGTTCGGTTATCTTAAAGTTTACAACTCTTGTTATATCGATGCTGCCTAAAACCTTTCTACTTCCTTTACCTATACCGCTTAACATGAGTGAAAGCATTGTTATCCTATCAACTAATGAGTTATCGTTAATTAGAATTATTTCAAACTCTCCGTCTATCATATATTCTCTTACTTTTGCTTCTTTGTTCTCTCTTCTTCCTATACTGAGGAGTTCTAGCCTGTGATAAACGTTTATATCCTTGCTGTTAATATCTGGTTGTTTTAACGTAAATGTCCTAATTATTACCCTCGAAGGTCCTAATTTAGAACCCAATCCTATCTGGTAAAGGAATCTTTCTATTATTTCTATGTTTAACATGCCCATATCTAATAGAATACCACCTATTATGGCTCTAGCCCACCACTTTACAATTCCTTTAATAGAGGATGGTTTTAAGAACCATAACTCATCTAAGATATGAGATTCATAAGAACCTATGTGTGTAGGAGTCACCATTGTTACATATAATATCAAGAACTTCACCTCACTTAATCATTGCCTCTGCTAGTAGCTTAATAATCTTAGCCCCCTCATAAGCTATTTTAGTAAACGTTAGATCATTTTCCTTTAGTAATTTAAGTAATTCGTCCTTATCCTGTAATGTATTATGAGGAATTAGTTCTAGTTTATAGAGTAAGCAAACTAAGTAGTCTGCGTATAATGCATAAGATATCTCTTCTGGTTTAACATCTTCCTTATTAACTATAACCGAATCTAACGAAATTTCACATACATGTGATAACAGGGAGAAAGTCAAACCTTTAGACCTAGCAGATGCATAAAGAAAGGTGTAATAAATTCCGTTATAATATATGTTTGTTAATAATGTTCTACATCTTTCTCTGAAGGATTTATTTATATCGTTGTTATTAAAAGAGAGAATAGATTTGATAATTTCATGAGAGAAGCTTACGATTGCGTCATTTAACATATAATTTCACCAGACTTTTACCTAAACTTTCCTTTCCACCAATTATCATACTCTTACTGTTAATAGTTTCCTTAACTGTTTCGCAACTACTCTTACATATTATACCACTAACGAATATTGTAAACATTGGGACAAACTCTTCAGTCCAAGGACCTTCTTCAACACTTTTTTCATTTTCTTTTAGCTTAATTCTATGCTGGATTATCAGACTTCTATTAATAACATCCCTTACAATATTATCGTCAACAACAAATACTGAAGTCTTCAGTAAGTCTTTTATTAACTCCTCTGGTAGGAGATTGAAAAGATTTTTCAGACTCTCCTCAACTTTAACTTTATCAAATAATATCTCATTTATATAAGCCTTATTGTTCTCGAAAATAATTGTTTTATCATTAGTAGCTAATGGAATAGGATTAATTGTTATAGGCGAGTTTTTATTAAGAATTTCGTTATAAATGGAATAGTATGTGAATAGGTGAGGAGAGGTTATATATATCCATATGCCATATAAAGTCCTAGCTGGGATTAGAAACAATCTTGCATCTAAGACTGAAATTTCGGATTCAGAAAACGATTTATCGCCCTTAATACCCAGCAGTTTTTTGAGATTTGGGAAATTATTTCCTAAAGATCCTCTTATACTTGACGACCATATAACTGGTATATCAAACTCATCTCTTTGAACGGGTATGTCGACATACTCATCTATCTGCCTACCTATACCAGCGTGTACTGGCGTTAATGAGTATATGAATAAAAATAAACTGTCCACATATTATATTGTATGAAATACTTAAAAATCTTTAAGATATGATAAGTAATATGACAGTAAAGATTGAGAAAATTATCGTTAAAGATTTTTTAGGGATAGAGTCTGCTGAGATAGAATTATCAAAGCCTATAATACTTTACGGTCCTAATGGAGGAGGCAAGAGTTCGATTATTAATGCTATACTTAAATTTTTAAAAGGCGAGCAAATAATATCTGATAGTGAAAAAAGAGGAGATGATGCAAAGTTAGAATTGTACTATAACAATAACGTAATCGAAATACCAAGTACACAATATCATAAAGGTATACTTAAGGATGTTAAGTATTGTCATATAACTGCATTTAATGTTGAATGTAATATTCAATTATTTCAATTATTAAATAACTGGTACTTCAACGCCGATACTATAATTACTGATCCTAAGTTGGGAGAAATCTTCCGTAAAATTTTACGGGATTACGTTTCAGATCCAGAACAAAAGATCGAGTTTGAGGACTTCTATTACGATAGTGTAAGGATTAATGAAAAGTGGATTCCATTTAAGAATTTAAGTTACGGTCAGAAAAGATTCCTTGCACTTAACCTCATAATGGAATTATTGAAGAGTAATTTAATAGACGTAGGATTAATAGAGGACTTTGACGCATCTTTGCACGTAGATTTTATTGTTAATTTTATAGAAAATTTTCCAAAAGATAAAAGTATCTTAATCGAAACACATTCGGCAATTGCATTAGTAAAGGCGTTCAAACAAGGATTTAATGTATATTATGTAGCTGGAGGTAAAGTAATGAAAATAAGCGATCTTAAAAGAGATGCTCCATTACTATCTAGGGAATTAGAGGTTGTAAACAAAATATGAGGTAATAAACGTGGTTGTTTACAAACTTGATTGTTATAAAGACTGCAATAGTGCTAACAACAATATACTCTGTAACGAAAATAATAATTTTTTAGCCTTAGCTAGGGATCCTGAATGGGGAGAGTGTCCAGACGTTGTTGAAGGAATTTGTAGTAGTAAAAGTATTAAGATGAACGAACTTACAGTTAAGTCTTGCAATAAAGGATCTATGGCCGATTGGTTTATTTTATATAAAACTAGGAGAGGAGTGATCAGTTTAATTATAGAATGTAAAATTAACTGGACTCCAAATATTAAAGAACTTTTGGATTCTAATTCAGACTTTATAAAACAACTAGCTGCAAAGACTATTATTAATTTATTATCGATATCAGAATCATGCATAGAGAAAAACATTACCAGAGTACGTTTTATACTAGTCCTTGGCAATGAATTACTAAATCGTATTAGAAAAGTTAAATTTAGGGATGGTTCAGAAAAGATAGAAGAGGAAATTTTAACAAGAATAAGACAAAAGATAAGTAACATAAATAATTTAAGCATAGAATTCGAATTATGTAAAGGTAATCAGCAAACTATAACATGTGATGATAATTTCAAATTAAATATACCGTGTTGTTAGGTGAGAGTATGATTTCAGTCGAGCCAATTGATAGGAAGGCTTTTTATAAAAAACTATCTAAACTAGGGTTTAAACTAGTTAAGAGATATAAAGATGGGAGTAAAGCCTACCAATCCGAGAAGTATTTCGTTATTTTGGATTATTCTACTAAGGATAATAGAGAATATTATGTATTTGAAGACTTAAAAGTAGTAGATAAAACAAGAGCGTTTTGGAAACCGGAGAAAATGGAGGAAATTTTCAATGTTAAAGATGATATAGAAATGCTTAAGAATATCATGGATACGGTAAAGCAAGCTCTTATTGCAGAGAATTCAAGAGTATCTGAAGTGGGTAGAAATGCTTATAATGCGTATAAGGATAAGAGAGAATTAACTATAGTTTACGTTTATAATAAGATTTATAGGGAAGATGTCGAGAAAAGTGAGATGTATAATCTAGTTAAGGCTTTAATATGTGAAATATTAACTGAGGATTATATTTATAAATACATAGAGTTTAATCTAATCCCTTGTAATATAAGCTCGTTAGAGAGAGAAGTTAGAGAGAATTATGTTTTAATTACAAATAAAGAAAATTTACTCAAGCTTTTTATTTAAGCAGACTTTCTTATCTTTTAGATAGATTTTCACAGTACCTACATTGTCTTTAGATAAGCCAGCATGAGCTATAAAGTTTCTCTTAAATTCGTCCCAGTGAAAAGGATCAAGTATGACTTCTTCTTTCAATCTATCGTTTTTATTCTGATAGGTTTCTTCATTAACCTTTTCAAAGTATTTGCCTATTTCACTCATATTTAATTGGTCTTTAAGTAAATCCGTATAGGGTGTAACTAGAATATTCTCTGCTAAAAAGTTAAGAGTATCGAATGTACAACATAACCACTGACCTTCATCCTCAGTTTCAATCTCGTTTAAAATTTTACTGAGTAATATTTCGAGTATTAAAGCTTTTTTTATATTATTCTCGGAAATTTTTGTTTTATAAGAAATGAAAATATTATTA
>Ga0081529_119168_pt1 | contig 10293 bp, 6 predicted proteins | sample EchGeymetagenome_FD_71012 | JGI IMG/M metagenome (GOLD analysis project Ga0081529, IMG submission 71012) | Ferrous microbial mat and aquatic microbial communities from Echinus Geyser, Yellowstone National Park, USA - transect B T=78-80 C v2... ...
GAAAATTACTTCAGGTAGGTATACTGAGTCTACTTTGAGTGAAATTCCAAATAAAACTTTGGTGTATAAGGAGATAAAAATAATAGGTTCCTTGGGAAATTCAATTAACGACCTTTATGAGATAATACAGCTTGCAATCAACGGTTATATTAAATCTAATGTAACTAATAGGTATAATATGGAAGAAATAAATAATGCTATTAATGATTTAAAGGAGAATAAGATACTAAGTAGAGGAACAACTACCTTATAAATAAAATTTTATGAAACTTTATAATTATTCATATGATGAAAAAGTTTAGCAAATAATTAACGAAAAGAGGTGATTGATAAATTGAGTAATCAAAGCTTGATTACCAGTGATTTAAAAAAGAAGAAAAAATTAAAAGAGAAAGCAATTGCCTATAGAGCTTGTCCCTATCCGAATTATTAATTGTATATGTTAATAAAAATTTAATATATAGTAGTTGGCGAAAAATTCGCTTTGCCTATATTTCATTTTTCTATGCTGGTCCATCCATCTTTTATCGTGACCTACTGCTAATATTAGATCTTTGTTCTTAAAAGCTACTATAATTCTTCTCAAGTCTTTCACATTATTTGCTAACAGTGTTTCTACCAATGCATGTTTGCCAACGTTTATTGCCATCTCTTTATGAGTGGTATGCGGAGTGTTTATTATTACAGCATCCAATCTTTCCTCTTTAATAAATTGATGCAGCTATTTCATAATTGCAGTTATATTTATATACAAGTTCTTTCGCTTTTTCTATACTTGTAGTATAACATGTTACTAATCTCATAAATTTATTCTTCTTTAAGGCTTCTGCATGAAGCGAAGCCCACCAACCTATACCTACTATTCCTACATTTATAACCTTATTCATGCCTTATTTATTGGAATTGGTCTATGAGCGTAAATTGAACTTTATATATCCCAATACTCGATATTGGCTTAAAAATTATTCCTATTTAAAAAATTAATTTATTTTACTTAAGCCGTTAACCTTTTTCCTTTAGTTTCAGGCGTAAAAGGCGCAAATGCCATTATAGAATATACTAAATACAGAAAACCCCCTGCGATAAAAAGCGGTACTAAATTATATAAATTAGGCGGAGAACCTATTAATAATCCTAATATTGTAGGGCTTATTATACTTCCTATCCGTGCTGACGTATAAGTCATCCCGCTTGCAGAAGCTCTCGACCGTGTAGGATATAAATCATTTGCATACACAAATGTAGCTGAGAATTGTGCACCGGCAACAAAAACAGTAGGAAGTGTAAAAGGTAAAAAGTATGATGTATAAAAGTATGCCGAAGTGAGGATAATAAATATAAACGGTATTAATGAAACTATTCCTATTGTCATTTTCCTTCCTATTATATCGACAAGTGCAGAGAATACAACTATGCCTATTATTGTTATAAGACTAATTAAAGTATATAATCCAGCTGCAGCAACAGCTGAAATTTTGTAATTGTAGACAAGGAAAGTTGGTATATATGGAACAAAAAAGTAATATCCGAAACCTATAATAAATCCTCCCAATACGATAAATGTAAAAGAACGTTTATTCGCAACTAAAAGCGATAATTGCTCTCTTAATGATAAATACTTAGGCGGATTTCTTTTATACTCTGTAGTTAAGTCTTCTTCAATTTTATTCACCTCAGTAGAATCATGTATTCGTAACAACCAAGCTAAAGCTCTGGCACTTTCTTTTATTTTTCCCTTTGAGTACAGCCATCTAGGAGATTCAGGCATCAATAATCTTCCCATGAGCGATAATATAGCGGGTATTACTCCTAATACGAATAATCCTCTCCAACCAAAAATGGGGATAACAAGATAACCTGATAGACTTGAAAGGGAAATTCCTAAAGGTGCTAACATTGCTGTAAGGCCGGAAATAAATCCCCTATGTCTTTCTGGTGCAAATTCCTGTATTATTGTATAATCTATAGAATATAAAGCCCCTAATCCTATACCTAGTAAAAATCTTAAAATAAAAACATATGCAATGCCAGCATGAGGGACAGCAGATATCAAAGCAGTTGATATTGCAATTAAAAGTACTGTTATAACAAAAATCGGTCTTCTCCCTGTTCTGTCAGCCAATACTGGAAAACCGAATGCCCCTATTACTCCTCCAACACCTACTAAAGAAACCAGTAAGCCGACATCGAAACCAGTTATTTTCCATACGTTAATCCATATAGGAATTACAACACTGAGTAGACCAAAATCGTAAAATTCTAACATATCAGCGAGAAATACCGTGATAATAATTCCTACAAGTATCCTATTAATTTTGTATGTTTGTAGATACTTCCCTACAGCGTCTGTTACGCCTAATTCAGACATTCTTATTAAATAATTCGTGTAGATATATATAAAATTTTTTAAAATAATATAACAGCAAGTACAAACGATTCATAGTCTAAACATAAGCAATTAGGGCTTTTCTGTAAACAACTAGAATTTTAAAAACATGAAAAATTTAAAGCTTAGATGTATAAGAAGCTAACTAGCAGAAAAATTCCTTAGCTCCATACTTTAATATAGAAAATTATGAAAAAAATTGAAAAAATTGTTTAGATTTTAAACTTTTAATAAAGAGGAAGCTCAGTTATTTCGTCGGCAGGCCAACCACTAATTACCTCACATCCAGTTTCTGTTATTATTATCATGTCTTCAATTCTTATTCCAAACCTGTTATCAGGTGTTCCATCTAAGGTTTCTAAAGCTATTGTCATACCAGCTTCAAGTTTCTGTGGCCATTTTAGAGATGTAGGTCTCCAGAAGAAAGGCGGTTCATAACCTGTTAATCCTATACCATGTCCCATATTGTTAAAGAAGGTTGATAGAAGTTTTTTCTCGTCTGTTATGTATGGAGGTCTCTTAGACCATAGTTCTATTTCATCTGGCCATTTTTCCACAACTTCTTTGGTTGTTATACCAGGTCTTAAAACTTTTTCCGCTTCTTTTAACCACGTGATAACTCTTTCGTAGGTTTCCTTAACATCCTTTGGTGCTGGACCAACACTGAATGTCCTATAGTAACATGATTTATAGCCGAAGCATCCAAATATGCTTTGATCTGCATAGAACACATCTCCTGGCCTAAGCTTTCTATCTGTAGCTATTCTGCTTGTATCTTTAGGCCAAGTGCGTGGACCAGAACATATATAACCGCCCTCCACAGTTAAACCTTGTCCTATCGCGTAGCTAACAACCTCCTTCCATATTTCACGTTCACTGACGCCGGGTCTAGCAATACGCGCCATCAACGCAAAACCACCATCTAGAATGGATGCCAACAACCTTACTAATTGCTGCTCTTCTGGTGTTTTAATCCTCCTTGCTTCAAGCAAGGCTTCCCCACCAATAGGATCCACCTTTAATCCACGTTTTTCTAATGCGTGCACCACGTGCGGAATATATGTATCAATTCCAACCACTTCTTTATCGAGCTTAAACTCCTTTAACTTTTCATGTATTTGTTCAGCAAACTTGCTCACCAAGTATTCTCGTGCTTCAGATGCACTAGCGTTCCATGGTCCTCCAAACCCAGGAATAGCATACTCAACTTCTACATTTTTTACGAGATTTTTAAGATGAAATGCACCATCACAGTCATGGAAAAATATAGGCGTTCCTTCGTAAGGAAGTAATGCGTAAACATTTCCACCTATTCCAAGTGCTGTTCCAGGCCTGGGTTGAATGTTAGTTACATATTCAATGTTGGCAAACGCAAGACAGAGAACAGAACCCAGGTTATATTTTTTCATTGCGTCTCTTGCTCTTCTAAGCTTATCTTTTAACATTTTATCATAGTCGATACTTGCAACAGGGGATATTGTAGTTCCATAATAGGCTATATTAATAGTTTTTGTGCTCATGTGTTGTGTTTCAATTGATTTCATAATATATAAAGTTTTCGTCTTAAAATCCTTTACTGACATACAATCTTTCCAAAGTTCAATAAGTGTTCGTAATAGATGCTCTGGTATGTTTTAAATGCAAAGATATCTTTGATATCATGACTCAATTATGAGATAAAGTTAATTGTTTGAAGGTTCAAACTACATCTTGAGCATTCTATGTTTTTTATTTATGATTATTTCACGAACGATTTTCGATCCATTCATATAGATTTCATTTGAGTGATATTTAAAGATAAGTGCCTAAAATTAATTATAGTATTTTAAAAAATTGAGCTTAGAAACGTATTTGAAAAACTTGAATCTAAAGCAAAGATCGAGAAGAATTAAATAAAGAACCGCAATCAGATAAAGTTCTAATAAAAATACTATGCCCATGAGAACAGCTAAGAATCTTTTCGTTATAACTTTTTTAGCAATTAACAAAGGAAAATATAAACACATATACATCAATTACCTATTTGTAGGTTTAGAACTGGTAGGGAATTTAATGTTCAATGAATCGAAAACCCTAATAAATATGTTTCTAAACATCTAAGAGATATTCTTGTAGATTCCGTTAAAATAGAAGAATTTAATTAAAGCTGCAAAACTGTTACTACCAGAAGCTCATTTTCTAAGAGGAAGGATATTCTATGGTTCCATAATTATTTAGATATGTCTAAAGTATTTCTGCAGTAACAACCGTAGATATCATAGTAAGAATGATAGGTACAGCAACTTAATAATAGCAGGTGATCCAATATTTCAGAGTATTGATGAATTTAAAAAAGATATAACCTTTATTATGATACATACTCTCAGAAATGTAGATGAGAATTATTATGATTGGATTAGTTGGAGGTGGAATAGGCGCTATATTTTATTGGCATCTTTCGCAAATCTTTTGATGTGAAATATCTTTATAACTCTTTTATAACTCTTAATCTTTTATTTATAATATTCTTTTATATACAAAAATTAAAGAAAAATTTATATATTCATGAGTGAATTCTTATACGAAAGTATTGATGGCTTATTTTGTAGTAGTAGCAAAAGATTAGAGTAGCTTGCAATCGCTAATCAGTTTTCAAACTTTCGAACTAAGGCTTACTATATAATTTGAATTCAAGAAATATTAAATGGAAGTAAGACATATACCATAGAAAAAATTGCTGATATACAAATAATTTTAGCCTGGGTTACAATTAACTAATAGTAAAGCAGTTCCAGTTAGCAGGTTCATATTAAGATGTGTAAGTAGTTACTTCAGACCATTGTTCTTTGACATATGGTAGAATCTTCTCTGCCCATCTCTTAATTTGAATTTTTATTAGTTCAAGCGGCGGCCCCTCGTACGTATATGGAATTAATCCTATAGCCTCAGGTTTAAATTCCTTGATTATCCTTTCAATCATTGCTATACCTTCATCATATGAACCATAGATCCAGCGATCTTCAGCCATAATATCTATAGTAAGTTCTTCTTCATTAGAAGGCGGCGGATAAAACTTAGGAGGCAGATCAAATATTCCTCCACCTTTCCAAAAAAACTTGAAAGAGGGGAAAAAGGCGTCTCTACTACATTCTTTTTCTGCAGCTTCTCTGTCCTTAGCAACCCAACATGCTCTTGAAATACGAACACGAGGCGTCTTACCAAGCTTTTTGCACTCCTCAATATATGCATCATATACTTTCTTATAAAAGGTAAGAGTACCTGTACGGGCTAGAGTTAATCCGTCTGCAAATCTGGCAGCTCTTATACCTCCTGGTATGGTCCAACCAGCGTAATACACTAAAAGCGGTCTCTGAATAGGCATTGGTCTAAGCTTAAAATTCTTAACTGTGAACCATTTTCCTTTAAAGTTCACCGTTTCTCCTGCAAATGCTTTGGTTAATATTTGTAAACTTTCATCTACATACGACTTTCTTTTTTTAAGCTGCATTCCGAACATTTCAAATTCCTTCGGCTGATATCCGCCGGCAACTTCAAAAACTAACCTTCCCTTCGAGATTACATCTACACAAGCTGCTTGCTCTGCTAATCTGATTGGATGCGTTCCGAATGGAAGACAAACAGCATGAGAGCCAATTTTAATTCGTTTCGTGGCAACACTCAACGCAGCTGACCATGTTAATGGATCTGGGATAAATTGATCAAGAGCATGATGCTCTGCAAGTAATACGTGGTCTAGTCCTGCTTTCTCAGCTTCTAGAGCTAATTCAACGTACCAATCGAATATTGCTCCTGACCATAAAATTGGATGTTCAGGTAGATTTAGTCCTATTTCTACCATTGTAGATACATTGTCTTAATCAATATTAATCTTTTTTGTTAAATTATAAGTATCAATCTGTGTTGGAAAGACCTAATGTAAAATCGATTAAAGAACTTTATGGAAAAATTATAAAAAGTAATTGCTCAAATTACTCTATCGGAAGAATCCTGACAATAGCTTAAGATTAGCAAGAATTATTGATAAAAGATGCAATAAAATAAAAGAAGAAGATTATTATCTTCTCCGCTAGCCATTGAGATAATACGTATTATAAAAATTTTAAAACTTAGGAAACTGAAAATGTAAAAGGAGGAAGGGATGGAATAAGAATAAATAGCTTCAAAATTTCATTTTGTTTACTAGCTTGGGTTTTTCAAAGCTAGAAAAGTAATTTCGATTATAATTTTTAGAATATCTCATTAACTACTGAATCAAAATATGTCATTAGATATCCATACCTACTCATTTGGTATTCTTTCTTCTATATATGCTCTATTCTTAAATCAACTAGACGATTTCTTATCTTTACATTATATGTACTTCTTATACTTAAATAAGGCTAAAAAGTAAAGTTAAGCCATATTATTACGATAAAAAATTTAAATTTTTCATGAAAACCAAACAGAATTTTCTAAAAATTGCTTTGTTTTCATAATTTTATGGTCTTATTTGCTTCTTTTAAATCCAGGTTCTTTAAACTTTCGATAAATAATTTGAATCTTATCATTCAAATCTTTTGGACTCTTGCGAAGTGCTAATGTTTTAGTAGCAAACGTGAAAGGATTCATCCCAAACCGCATCGCTACAAGGTAGTTTATCCAAGTTATAATTTTCATCAGAAAATAATGAAGATACCCTTTCAGGAGATGCTTCATCCAATGAATAAGCTATTTATTTCTTAAGTTATTCAATTTCTTCATCAAGTTTTTTCTAAAACTTTGCAAGCAAGATAAAGTAGATGATGCAAATTTGGTTATTCTTTTTAAACTTCTGCCAATGTTTATAATCAAATATAACTGAATTTAATAAAAAAATTAAATTTTTAAATCTCTTTTCCCAATTTATGACTCCAGAACAGCGGATATGGTAGTTCGTAATAGGTTCTTGGTGCTAATGCTTCGCCTGTGAGGTATACGCCTTTTAAGTCTTTGATTTCACCTCTCTTCCACATACCCTTCACTTGCTCATATAATTCAATTTGTGGAACTCTCATCGTAGTTAGAATTACTGTATCACACTCGATGAATTGTGTCCATTCTCTCTTTTTAATTTTATATATTGGATCTGTAAACCATTTCTTGAAAGTTTCGACTGTTGCGGCCCAGCTATCAAGGAAAAACCCTCTTATTTTCACTCCTTTGTCAGTTATTTCCTCAGGATATGTGAATGGTTCAACATATTTTACTCCAGCGCTTTTACACAACGCATCAAGCGTCCCTAATTCCATTCGAGCTAGTAGCTCGTTTGGAGCTGATTCTACTGGGTGTGGAAAAGTCTGTAGATATACTTCTTTTCCTTGAAATGCTAAGTCTACTGCTATCCATGGTCCAAGCCATGAACCGTAACTCTCAATGACAAACACTCTATCGCCAACTTTTTTATTATGTATGTATATATCTTCAGGAGTCAGTACGAACGGCTTTTCATGTCCAGGAATGGGTCTCCTTGTTATTGGATTTCTGCCTTTTTTATCCCATACAGTGCCTGTCGCAAAAACAACAACATCAGCACCATAGTCGGCAATTTTCTTGGCGTCCAATTCAGAATTTGTGTTAATCTTTACGTTTGGATATTTCTTCCTTATTATCCTTTCCCTCCATTCTACTACTCGAATCCAGCTTTTTCTTGCTGAAATTTTTGAAACTATATAGCGTATATGTCCCCCAAGTTCAGGCATCTTGTCATGAATATGTACTTCATGACCTCGTGCAGCAGCCACTCTAGCAAATTCTAATCCGCACGCTCCACCTCCCACCAGCAGTATTCTCTTTGGATCCTTTACCTTTGGATACTCAGCTTCAGGGCTATATCCTAAATATTCCAGTCCAACGATTGGATTCTGTATACAAAGTAACTGTGAATGTTTATTAAATAAGTAAGACAAACACGTGTTACATCCAATACATTCGCGTATTTCATCAACTCTTCCCTCCCTTACTTTTCTTGCCCAATGTGGATCTGTAATGCTAGGTCTAACAAGTCCAACCATATCCAGTCCTTCTTTGCGTAGTTTGACAGCTAGGTCTGGGGAGGTTATTCTTCCAGTTGTGCCAAATGGCGTTTTAATTCCGGCCTCTTTGCATTTCATGATCCATTCTAAGTTCTTAAATGCCTGCCATCCATCAGGGTGTCTCACTGATGGAGCTACCAACTCATCATTAGTTTCATAGGTACCAATGTCCACATCCCAGAAATCTATATAACGATCCACCATTTTAACAACTTCAAGTGCTTCCTCAGGAGTTATACCTAAAGGTCCAAGCATGTCATCATACGTAAACCTAGCAGCTATTGCCGCTCTATCCCCTACAGCCTCTTTTACGCGTTTTGCACATTCAATGAAAAATCTTGTTCTATTTTCAAGGCTAGGTCCGCCCCATTTATCATTTCTATCATAGTTAAACATTGGAGACAAAAATTGTGAAAAAAGATATCCATGCGCCGCATTAAACTCAATTCCATCATAACCAGCTTCATCTACAGCTACTTTAGCAGCTTTAACAAATGCGTCCAAGATCATCTCTATTTCTTCTTCCTCTATTTTTTTGGCTTGACGGCCGAATCCATCTGGAAGGTATGAGGGAGCTAGTGGTATACTGTTATCTAAATAAAACGTTTCACCTAATAAACCTGCGACTCGAACACCTCCGTGGAATATCTGCAAAAAAATTCTTGCGCCTTCTTTTTTAACAGCCTGAGTTATAAGTTTATGTCCGGGTAAATCTCTAGCTAAATCCCAGATTCTACCACTCCTCCCTGGATAATAATCAGTGCTTGGATGAACAGCCGTCCACTCTTGAATTATTAGCCCAAATCCACCTTTGGCTTTTTCAGCCCTAAATAAGGCATTTTTAATGGTTTCTGCAAAACCAGTACAATGAGGCGGTTGGTATAGTCTATTCGGCACTTTTACTGGTCCAATCATTATTGGTTCAAACAATATATCGTATTCCATATTTGCTAACCTCTAATCTTTTTATATATATTTAAATTTTTTCTAAAAAATTATGCTTCAATTGATTTCCAGAAAAACTTAAATATCTCCAATGATACTACTTTGCGAATTAAACATAGCTAAGAAGAACGAATCAAATGACTTAAAATGATATTTTTCAAATTATGTATTGAAACAATCATAATTGTTGACAACTGTTTCCATTCACTAATATTTATCTGTTAACTTTTATTTTTAACCTCTAGAAATCAGAATCACTATATCCTAACTCTTTTAAGAACTGAACGTTTTCCATACAAATGAGGCAGTGATCTAATTTGAGATTATTTGTTCCTTGGGATAGTATGTTTTTATTCAAAGAATAGGTTGCTGAGTATAGGATTGATGAACAATTTAATACTTCCTAGCTTTAAATGCTTGCACTCCAAAGTTAACTTTATGTGTATAACTTAAGTGTGCTTCAATGCATCTTCTAAAGTGTTAATAGGGGCATAAGGGATATCGATTTACTTCAAGATAGATTCTAATTCAGACTTTTTAATCATCTCTAATAAAGAATCTTCATTAATTATGTCATAAGAGAAGAAAAATCTTCTTTATACCAAAATTTTAAAGCAAGAGAAAATATATTTATAGATAAATAGATAATTATTCGATAAATACTGTTGTCTCATTTTGTAATAGTAGTATATCGAATTTTTATATCATCTTGGAGATGCTTTCTCACAGAATTCCAACGAGTTTTGCATCCAATATCCACTTAGCTGATAGGAGAATAGATTCATATATGTTATTCATGGCTTTAGATCAACAAAGGCTTGTACATTCAGTTTAATACCTAATACAAACAATGCTTCACTTGAAGGAATCAAAGCATAGTTTTCTCTAGATTTGCTCCAAGCAGATATTGTT
>Ga0081529_144478_pt2 | contig 10292 bp, 13 predicted proteins | sample EchGeymetagenome_FD_71012 | JGI IMG/M metagenome (GOLD analysis project Ga0081529, IMG submission 71012) | Ferrous microbial mat and aquatic microbial communities from Echinus Geyser, Yellowstone National Park, USA - transect B T=78-80 C v2... ...
TGCAGGAGCTTCATGGCTTCTGAGATTACAGAAATCTTTGGTGTAAACGACAGATGGGAGCTTAGTTTTGCAGAAAGCGTTATAAAAATGAGAATATTGGAAAACCTTGCAAGATCAGGTGTTACCATACACTCGCCAGAATCTGTTTATATAGAACCTGACGTACAAGTAGAATTAGATGCTGAAATATTTCCAAACGTTGTTTTAAAAGGCAATACCGTTATACACAAAAAAGCAAAGGTTATGAATGGAAGCTACCTTGAAAATGCTACTATAAAAGAAAAAGCCACTGTACTTCCTATGAGCTACATAAAAAACTCAACCGTAGAAGAAGAAGCCATTGTAGGTCCGATGTGTCATGTAAGAGACAACTCTGTGGTAGGTAAAGGCTCTCACGTAGGTAGCTTTGTAGAACTAAAAAATGCAAAACTTCAAGAAGATGTGATGGCGAAGCACCTTTCTTATCTTGGAGATGTAAGCATAGGTAAAAAAGCCAACATAGGGGCTGGAACAGTGGTAGCAAACTTTGACGGCAAACAAAAGTATCAATCTTACATAGGACAAAAAGCTTTCATAGGTAGTAATTCCCTTATAATAGCTCCAAGAAACATAGGGGACTTTGCCTTTATAGCTGGTGGTTCTGTAATAACAAAAGATATACCACCAAAAGCTTTAGCTATAGAAAGGGCAGAGCTAAAAATACTAGAAGATAAGTCAAAAGTTAAAGATGAGTAAAGTTATCTTTGAAAAAACTAACATAAAAGACGAAGAAACGATAAAAGATATATTAAAACAACAAGGCTACGATGTTTATACATGGCAAGACTCTAAGGGCACGTACTATCCTTGGCATACTCATGAAGACGAAGAAGTAAGATGGGTGGTCTCTGGAGAAGTAGAAATAGGTGTTGAAGATAAAGTTTTTAAGCTTTTACCTGGAGACAAGGTCATACTTGCTCCCAACACACCTCATTGGGCCAAAACAGATAAAGGTGTAAGATACGTTTGCGGGAGCAAATAGTGTGCTGCAAGCATTTCTCTGCGCTTTAAAGTGTGTATGCCTGCTTGTTAGATTTGAAATGCGCTGATAGCGCTCTAGTGTGCTAACAGCATTTCTCTAAGCTACTGCAAGCCATTGTCTGTTTAAATGGTAAACCACTCTAAGATTTTTTAGTAATTTTTATAATGCCTTTGTTTAAATTGTTCATAAGCACTATAGCTTTGTCAACGTCTTCAGAGTTTACATTCTCAGTTCTTATCTTTTTTATTATATCTATTAAAAGCTCAATACCTTTTTGCATCTCTTCCATCTGCCTTTTCAGGTTTAGTATAACATCTATACCGGCTATGTTTACCCCCAGGTCTCTCGCCAGCATAAGGATAAACTCCAACTGCTCAAGGTCTTCTTCTGTATAAAGCCTTGTGTTGCCTTCGGTTCGAGAAGGTTTTAAAAGACCTTCTCTTTCGTAAAGTCTAAGAGTTTGAGGATGAATTTTATACATTTTAGCTACAGTACCTATAGTAAACACCGCTTTGGCTCTTCTTTCAGCGCTCATAGTTCTTCACCACCCTTTCAGGTTTTGGTAAAAGTTTATCAAGCTCTTTCAACATTTTTTCAGCTTTTTTGCCATCACCCATAATCTTTGAAAGCGTATTAAACTTAGGTACATCTATATGAGGTATTACAACAAGGTTACCATAACCACTACCTTTTAATTTTGGCATACCTTTACCAGAAATAACTATTTCATCACCTTCTTTTGTACCAGGTGGTATTTCTACTCTTATATTGTCCCCTTTTAAATCTTTTATATCTATCGTAGTACCCATAACAGCCTCTGGATAAGTTATATTTACATCTATATACAAATCATCGCCTTTTCTTTTGAATATTTCATGGGGCAATACTCTGGTTATCACGTAGAGGTTGCCAGGCCTTCCACCAAATAGTCCCGCATGCCCCTTACCATCTACCACAAGCTTTGTACCATCATCAACACCTGGTGGAATGTTTACAGGGATAACTTCTTTTTTGAAGATATAAGACTGTCCTTTGCACTTTTTACAAGCTTCCCTTATGTAACCACTACCACCACATTGAGGACAGGTGGTAGATATAGAGAAAAACATAGCTCTTTGATTAACGCTCCCAGCACCTTTACAAGTAGGGCACACCTTTTCAGAGTTTTTATCGTATCCATAGCCTCCACATGCATCACAAGGTACACCTTTTTCTACCTCTAAATTTACCTTTTTGCCAGTGTAGGCTTCTTCTAATGTCATCTCTACGGTTTTTACAATGTCTTCTCCATTTATAGGCCTTTGTCTTGAAGAGCTTCTTGACTTTCTACCGCCAGTGAATATATCTTCAGAAAACAAATCTCCAAAACCACCACCAAACACATCTCTTAGCAAATCTTCTAAGTTTTCAAAACCAGCGTTTACTCTCGTCCAAGCTTCTTGCCCGCCCTGTTGTCCCATACTAGCAGATAAGCCTTCTTCTCCAAATTGATCGTAAATTTTTCTTTTATTTTCATCAGAGAGTACCTGATAAGCCTGGTTTATCTCCTTAAATTTTTCTTCTGCTCCTGGCTCTTTGTTAAAATCTGGATGATACTTCCTAGCCAGTCTACGATAAGCTTTTTTAATCTCCTCTTGAGTAGCGTTTCTACTTACCCCTAAAATTTCATAGTAATCTTTCTTCATACTTAATATTATAAAATATTAGCTTATTATTGTCAAGTACTTTATGAGGCTGTTATAAAAATCAATCTCTAAGATAAATCAGAGATAAAAATCAACTTATATGTTATATTGTTAACTATGTATATAACATTAAGATTTAAGCTTATTGAAAATAGTAAAGAAGACTTAGAGATATTGAAAAACCTAATAAAATTCCAATCATCAGCTGTTAGATATGCATATAACAGGATAAGAGAAGGTTATGCAGATAAAGATATATACCATTTGATTAGAGAGAAATTTCCAAGTTTACCAACAAGGTATATACCTAGTGCAATAAATAAAGCAAAATCAATTAACAAAGAACATGAAACCATTGTATTTGGAAACAGAGAAATATTTGAAAAATTGTGCAAAAGCCATTTACAAGGAAAACAAAGAGAAAAACTAAAAGAACAATGGAGACAAAACAGGAAGTATAATCTAATTAGCATAGGAACTGCTAACAACACAGATAAAGGCAACAGATTATTACGTTTTGAAAAGAAAAATGATGAACTATATTTAAGAGTAAATATACAACCACGTAAATGGATATGGTTAAAAGTTAAAAGGCAAATAAGTAGTAAAAATGATAAATGGGCTGTATTTTTAGCTATGCTAAACGATTTATGGGAAAACAAAAGATACTTTCCTTATACAGTGGAGTGAAAAATAAGAGGAAACGATATATATGGCTATATTACCTTTGACTTTCCAGTACCAAGCACATATATTACTAAGAATAACGGGGTCATAGGTATAGATACAAATGCAAGTCCTTTGCATTTAGCTTTAGCCGAAATAAGTAAGGATGGTAATTTAATAAGTTATGAAAGACATGAACTACATAAATTTTTATTATATGAGAAAAATAGAAGGGAATACGAGGAATGGATATTAGCTCATGAAATAGTAAATTTAGCTATAGAAAAACAAAAGGCTATAGCCATAGAAAATCTAAACAAAGTTAATAAAGGCTATAGAGGAGACGGTAAGGCAAAGCTTAGGAAAAGACTAAGTAAGTGGAACTATAAATCTTTATTATCTAAGATAGAAAGTGTAGCCATATAAAAAGGTGTAGAGATAATAAAAGTAAATCCTGCTTATACTTCTGTTATAGGAGGTTTAAAATATGCACCTATACTTAACATAGATAAAGATATTGCTGGAGCTTACGTAATAGATAGAAGGGCTATGGGATTTAAAGAAAGGATACCTGTAAATTATAGGAAGCTATTAGAGGATAAAGAATACATAAACTATGCAATAGAAAAACTAAACAATAAAATACAAGAGCTTAAAGAATCCATAAATCAAGAAAAGAATAAGTACAAACAAAAACCGTTAAAACAAGAATTGAGAAAAATAATAGGAGACATTAAATCTATACAAAGCTTTCAAAGCGAGTCAAGTTTCTGTAAGGGAGCCAATGGAAGGAATCTCGAACAGACTAACAAAGCTTGGCAAGTTTTGAGAGTAGCTCTTGTGATCCCGATCCTGGGGAAACCTTTTAATAGGGAGTACTCTTCCTTAAAGACTATACTAGTCTCAGGGAACGTGGAGAGGGTAGCAAGTAGGTTAGTTCCACATTAGGCTGGTGGGACGACTCTACGGAAGTACAGTAAATTTAGAACAGCCTTAGTACTTTATATCATTGTTTATAAAAGATTTCAACATATTTTACTAAAAGCTATATCTTATGATAATATTTATATACTTGTTTGGCTTTTAAGATTATAATATATATTATGAGAAAGTTATTTTACATAGAAGGCATGACATGTATGCACTGCGTTAACACTGTAAACAAAGCAATCGGGGCTTTAGAAGGGGTTAAAAGCTTCGATACAAAGCTAGACAAAAAATACTCAGAGGTAGAATACGACGAGACAAAACTCTCAGAAGCCGATATAAAATCCGCCATTGAAGAATGGGGGTACAAAGTAGTAGATATAAAGTAATATGGTAGAAATAGTAAGCAACTTTTCCGATATAAAAAAGCGATTTGAAGAATTGTCTTCTTCTATAGACGAAGAAAAGATAAGAAAAGAAATAGAAAAATATGACCAAATGATGTCAGAACCAGATTTTTGGTCCGATCAAGAAAAAGCCAAAAGCATAAGTCAAAAAAGAAAAGCTCTTCAAGACAAATTAAATACTTACACATCTCTTAAAAGCCGTATAAAAGATTTAGATGAAATGGTAAGCGAACTGAAAGAAGAAGACTTAGATACAACGCTACTGATAAGCGAAGAGTTAGAAGCTGTAGAAAAAGATTTAAAAAAATTTGAGCTTGAGACTTACCTTTCTGATGAGATGGATATAAACAATGCCTATCTCACGATACAGGCTGGGGCAGGTGGAACGGAAGCTTGCGATTGGGCTAGTATGCTTCTTAGAATGTACACAAGGTGGGCAGAAAAACATGGCTATGAAGTACAGCTTACAGATATAAATCCAGACGATGTAGCCGGTATAAAAAGCGCCACCCTTTATATAAAAGGACCTTATGCTTACGGTTATTTAAAATCTGAAAACGGTGTTCATAGGCTTGTAAGGATATCGCCTTTTGATGCCAACGCCAGAAGACATACATCTTTTGCTTCTGTGCTTGTGGTACCAGAGGTTAACGAAGATGTAAATATAGAAATAAAAGAAGAGGACCTGAGGATAGATACTTATAGAGCCTCTGGAGCTGGTGGTCAGTATGTAAACAAAACGGATACAGCCGTTAGAATAACTCATATACCAACTGGTATAGTAGTAGCCTGTCAGCAAGAGCGCTCTCAAATACAAAATAGAAGAAAAGCTATGGAAATGCTTAAAGCAAGACTTTATCAATTAGAACTTCAAAAGATAGAAGAAAAGAAAAAAAGCTTAGAAGGACCAAAAACAGATATAGGATGGGGCTATAAAATAAGATCATACATATTCCAACCATCCCAACTGGTAAAAGACTTAAGAACCGGTGAAGAATCCGGTAATATAGAGGCTGTAATGGATGGCGAAATAGACAACTTTATAGAAGCTTACCTAAGAAAGAAGGCTCTAAACCAACTTTCTTTTGACAATCAAGAAGATGACCAATAAATTAAATATAGAGCTTTTATTTAAAAAGAAAAAAAATAAACAAAAAATCACAATGGTCTCTCTAAATAATTACATATCAGCTAAAATTTGCGAAGAAGCTGGCATTGATACCATTTTAGTGGGGGATTCTCTTGGTATGGTATTTAAAGGAGAACCAAACACCCTTGGAGTATCTTTAGAGGAGATAATATATCACGCAAAAGCGGTAAGAAGGGGGGCTCCAAATACATTTGTGATAGTGGATATGCCTTTTATGAGCTATCAAAGCTCTATAGATGAAGCTGTTAAAAACTGCGGCAACGTTATAAAACAAACAAAAGCTGATGCTGTAAAAATTGAAGGTGGGAGCTATTTTGGGCCTCTTATCGAGAAACTTACAAAGATAGGCATTCCAGTATGCGCTCACATAGGCTTTACACCTCAATGGATAAACACTATAGGAAAGTTTAGATTTATGGGTAAAACCGAAGAGGAAAAAAACATCATAAAAGAGGACTTTAACAGTGTAGCTGAAGCTGGAGCTTTTATGGTGGTGCTTGAAAGCATACCAGATTCTCTGGCAAAAGAACTTCATTCTGAAAGCGTTATAACAATAGGGATAGGTGCCGGAGCCAGTACCGATGGACAGGTGCTTGTGTTTGAGGATATCGTTGGTCTTGTGGATTTTATGAAACCAAAGTTTGTAAAAAGATATACAAACGGTTATCAAATATTTTTAGAAGCTATAAAAAGCTATAAAAAAGAAGTTGAAGAAAACATATTTCCATCAGAAGAACATATTTACTAAATATTTCATGAGATAACCCATTGATAATGATATTAAGATTTAATATATTTAGCAGAAATTTTAGTGAGAGGTTTTGAAAATGATTGACAAAGAAAAGATCATACAAGGTATAAAGCTTTTCTTAGAAGGTATAGGAGAAGATATCACAAGAGAAGGCATAAAAGAAACTCCAGAAAGAGTAGCTAGGATGTGGGAGGAGTTTGAAAAAGAGAGATCCTTTGATTTTAAGCTTTTTGAAGAGTACAGCAACTATTCTGAAATGATTATCGTAAAAGATATACCTTTTTATAGTATGTGCGAGCATCATCTTTTACCATTTTTTGGAAAAGCTCATATAGCCTATATACCAAACAAAAAGATATGTGGGCTATCTAAACTTGTAAGAACTGTAAGGGCTATGGCTTTAAAACCACAAGTCCAAGAAAGACTTACAGAGGAAATAGCCGATATAGTCCAAAAAGAATTAGAACCAATGGGAGCTGGTGTCGTAATAGAGGCAGAGCATCTTTGTATGTCTATGAGAGGAGTAAGATCACCAGGACATTGCACCGTCACTTCCTCTTTAAGGGGAAGCTTTTTAAGCGATATTAGAACAAAGGAGGAGTTTTTCAAACTTATAAGACAATGAGGTTAAATAGATTTTTATCTTTGGCTGGAGTATGCTCTAGAAGAAAAGCAGATGAGTATATAGAAAAAGGCTACGTTAAGGTAAACAACAAGATAGTAAAAGAACTTGGTGTCACTATAAATCCAGATGAAGATATAGTAGAGTTTAGAGGTCGCATAGTAAAAGCTCAAAAACCAGTATATATAATGTTAAATAAACCATGTTGCTACCTTACATCTTTGGGAGAAAAAGAAGAAAAGCCCACCATAAGAGAACTAATAAAAGATGTGGGTGTTAGGGTATATCCAGCTGGAAGGTTAGATTACAACGTAGAAGGGCTTTTGATACTCACCAACGACGGAGAGTTGGCAAACAGAATAATACATCCAAGATACAAGCTACCGAAAGTATATATAGCCACAGTAAAAGGTGAGATAGATGATGAAACATTGGAAAAGATGAAAAGGGGTGTAAAACTAGAGGATGGGTTTGTAAAACCAGATAGTTTGAAGCTTTTAAAAAGGTTTAAAAATGGTGCAAACATAGAGATAACTTTCCACGAAGGTAAAAATCATCTTGTAAAAAGGTTTTTCTTAGCTTTTAAAAAACCAGTAAAACATCTTATAAGAACAGCGATAGGTCCTATTTCTCTTGGTAATCTGCCAAAAGGTAAATGGAGACATTTAAAACCAAATGAAGTAAAACTTCTATTTGAAGCCCTACATTATAAAGCTTAAAGTTTCAAGTGGCGGATGGGGCGGGATTCGAACCCGCGGAAGGGCTCATCACCCTTCACACCGTTTCCAGCGGTGCGCCTTCGACCACTCGGCCACCCATCCTAAGAGTTTTATATTACATCATACGAATAAAGAACTTACAGAAGAGTTTTCGTATATACGCTTTATAGCTTCTCCCACTATTGGAGCTATGCTTACTATTTCTATTTTGCTAGATTCTTTACCCTGCTGGCATATGGTGTTGGTTAATACCACCTCTTCTAATATAGAGTTGTTTATGCGATCTAACGCTGGTCCAGATAAAACACCATGAGTAGCTAGTGCTCTAACAGATCTTGCCCCTTTATTTATAAGCATATTTGTAGCAGCCACCAAAGTACCTGCCGTATCTATAATATCATCTATTATAATGGCATCTTTACCCTCTACATTTCCTATTACATCAAACACTTCCGCTTTATTTGGTTCTGGTCTTCTTTTGTATATGATGGCGATGTTGCACCCAAGTTTATTGGCAAGCTGCCTTGCCCTTTCAGCACCACCAGCGTCTGGGGATACTACCACAGAACTAGAGGGATCTACTTTATACTTTATATAATCATACAACACCGGCAATGCCAACAAATTGTCCACTGGTATATTAAAAAATCCTTGAATTTGAGGAGAGTGTAAATCTACTATCACAGCCCTTTGGGCTCCTGCGTTGGTTATCATATCAGCTAACACTCTAGCGCTTATAGGAACACGTGGTTTATCTTTTCTATCCTGTCTTGCGTAGGCAAAATAAGGTATTACTGCAGTTATACGATAAGCAGACGCTCTTTTAATAGCATCTAATAGCAGTACAAGCTCCATAATGTGGTCGTTTATAGGAGCCGATAACGATTGAATAACAAATATATCTCCACCTCTCATAGATTCTTCTATTTGCACTCTTATCTCACCATCGCTAAATTTACTAAGAAGCGTTTTTGACAATGGTATATCGAGATATTCAGATATTTCTTGAGCTAACTTCATATTTGACGAACCAGCAATAAGCTTAATCGGTATACCCATTTTTAAACTCCTATAAAAGTTTTTAGGATTTTAGTATTATAAACCAAATAAATTTCCATGATTATGAGATAGGTTATTGTAAATAAACTTTTATATGAGTAGGTTATTATTATGGATACGTTAGCTGTTGAAAAGCCAGTTTCAGTAGAGTTACCCAACGAGTATTATATAGAAAAAATTAAAGAGCTAAAAGCTAAAAAAAGTGTTGTGATACTTGCTCATTACTACCAAAGACCGGAAGTCCAAGATCTGGCTGATTTTGTAGGGGATTCTTTGGAACTTTCAAGAAAAGCCCAGCAAACGGATAAAGATATCATAGTGTTTTGCGGCGTAAGGTTTATGTGTGAAACCGCCAAAATCCTAAATCCCAATAAGAAAGTCCTACATCCAAATCCAGAATCTGGTTGCCCTATGGCAGACATGGCTACAGTCCAAGGGGTTTTAGAACTAAAAGAAAAATACCCAGATGCAGCGGTGGTGAGCTATGTAAATACATCCGCTGAGGTAAAAGCAGTATCGGATATATGTGTCACTTCTGCAAACGCAGTGAAAATAGTATCAAAATTAGAGCAAAATCGTATAATCTTTGTGCCAGATATGGGGCTTGGAAACTGGGTAAAGAAAAATGTCCCAGACAAAGAGATTATCATATGGAAAGGTTTTTGTCCACCTCATTATGAGTTTGGCCTTTCAGATTTAAAAGCACTAAAAGAGCGCTATCCAAACGCTGTGGTAGCAGCTCATCCAGAGTGCAATCCAAAGGTTTTAGAGCATGTCGATTTTATAGGAAGTACAAGTCAGATTATAAACTTTGCCACCACAACCCCTCATAAAGATATCATCGTTATAACAGAAGTAGGTCTAAAATATGTACTTCAAAAGAAAGACCCCACTAAAAATTATATCTTCCCTGAGGCTATGCATTACTGCGGTTCGCCGGTTTATTGCTGTACTATGAAAGGCGTGACGCTTGCAAACCTTTATACCACCCTAAGAGATGAAATAAACGAAGTAACGCTTCCAGAGGATATTATATTAAAAGCTCAAAAACCCATAGAACGTATGCTAGAATTATCTAAATGAACAAAAACATATGGCTATTTAGCCTAACTAGCTTTCTCACAGATGCCTCTTCTGAAATTATATTTCCAATTTTACCGCTTTTGCTTACTATACTTGGAGCATCTACGCTTGACATAGGTATTGTAGAAGGGCTTTCAGAGTTTTTATCAAACTTTTTAAGGATTTTTAGCGGAGACTTAGCGGACAAGCTAAAGGCAAAACC
>Ga0081529_122898_pt1 | contig 10291 bp, 6 predicted proteins | sample EchGeymetagenome_FD_71012 | JGI IMG/M metagenome (GOLD analysis project Ga0081529, IMG submission 71012) | Ferrous microbial mat and aquatic microbial communities from Echinus Geyser, Yellowstone National Park, USA - transect B T=78-80 C v2... ...
GTAATACCGATTGATTTTCAGCAGTTCTACACCTTAAACTCAGAAGAGGATTGAAAGATTGTTGTAGCAATTGGATTTTCTAAAAAGCCTTCCGTCTTAAACTCAGAAGAGGATTGAAAGTAAAGTTTCCTGCCGATGTTAATGAGGCTGGTAATTCTTAAACTCAGAAGAGGATTGAAAGTATTTATCCAATCTTTAATGTATAGAAATTCCATGTGAGCTTAAACTCAGAAGAGGATTGAAAGTTGAAACAACCCCCAATGAAGGAACCCCCATCCATCTGTATTGCTTAAACTCAGAAGAGGATTGAAAGAGAACAATTTCCTTATTTGCTGTGATTAAAGAATCAAGCACTTAAACTCAGAAGAGGATTGAAAGAGCATAGAGGAATGGTTCCAATACATGGAGAAACAATCTTAAACTCAGAAGAGGATTGAAAGTCCATGTTTATTTAGAAGTTACCGTTATTTCTAAAAATCTTAAACTCAGAAGAGGATTGAAAGGCTTTATAGAAGTCAACAAATATTTCATTTACCCTTATCTTAAACTCAGAAGAGGATTGAAAGTTATCTATGCTTAAGTGAAGATAATTACGCCTTCTCTTAAACTCAGAAGAGGATTGAAAGTATCTGGGCTATGAATCCTAATGGCACTGTTAAATGGAACTTAAACTCAGAAGAGGATTGAAAGATATAATCATCCAAGTTATCGCTCTTAATCTCGAAATTCTCTTAAACTCAGAAGAGGATTGAAAGATGTTCATGTGGTTGCATAGAACTGATTCTAGCTAAGCTTAAACTCAGAAGAGGATTGAAAGATATATTGGAACCACTCATCGATTGATGGAGGTTCAACGCTTAAACTCAGAAGAGGATTGAAAGTGATGCTCAATCAGACTTTGATACCAAGCATGATTCATTACTCTTAAACTCAGAAGAGGATTGAAAGGATAAAGTATCAGCAAAATCTCTAGTTATGAAATCACGCTTAAACTCAGAAGAGGATTGAAAGTAAGGTTGTTCTTCTTCCTCAAATACTTTCTTCAGGCTTAAACTCAGAAGAGGATTGAAAGTAGAATTTCGTATCTTGATACACCGGTAGTATTTTCAACTCTTAAACTCAGAAGAGGATTGAAAGAAATATTCTAATTCCTCTTATTATACCCAAAGAATCCTTAAACTCAGAAGAGGATTGAAAGAGAATCATAGTGTAGAATACGCATTACTGTAGTTTTGTTCTTAAACTCAGAAGAGGATTGAAAGTAAGAATTGCGAATATGAGCTTTAGTGACCCAAATAACTCTTAAACTCAGAAGAGGATTGAAAGTAGTATTCATACCAATGAGTCTTTAATGGATTAGCTGTGCTTAAACTCAGAAGAGGATTGAAAGATTACCACACATACAAAGCAGGATTGTATCTCCAGTAATATCTTAAACTCAGAAGAGGATTGAAAGTACAATATCGGGCCTTGGGTCGAAATCTATTTCTCCTTAAACTCAGAAGAGGATTGAAAGTTTATACCAAGCTGAGAAGTTAACACGAGAATATGCAGCTCTTAAACTCAGAAGAGGATTGAAAGTAATTCAATGACCGTTTGGATTTTACTAGGAGCTTCTCTTAAACTCAGAAGAGGATTGAAAGTGTTATATTAGGGCCGTCCGCTGCGATTAAAATACGCTTAAACTCAGAAGAGGATTGAAAGTTACGCTGTTTAGGATAATAGCTTTCCTTTCTTCTGGAACTTAAACTCAGAAGAGGATTGAAAGTAAGTTTAAGTAAAAGTTTATATATCAGGAAGTTTCTTAAACTCAGAAGAGGATTGAAAGAATTTCTTCCCAATCCAGCCTTTTGGCTGACATGTCCATCTTAAACTCAGAAGAGGATTGAAAGTCAGCATACTTAACTTCGGTAGTAGCAAAATGATAGCTTAAACTCAGAAGAGGATTGAAAGTTTATTTCGTCGTAAACTAACGTTATTGGAGTCGAATTCTTAAACTCAGAAGAGGATTGAAAGGCAACGCTAGCGTTAGAACAAGCATTAAGATATTTTAACTTAAACTCAGAAGAGGATTGAAAGGCACGGGTTCTAGCCTTTTATTTTTTTAGCAATCTTTCTTAAACTCAGAAGAGGATTGAAAGAAAGCAAAGTCACCAAATTCCTCTGAATCTACTAAAGAACTTAAACTCAGAAGAGGATTGAAAGAGCTGTTATTGTTGAAGTTTGAATACCTGATTGAGGCTCACTTAAACTCAGAAGAGGATTGAAAGAGTCTGAAATCTTTTGATGTTGCAAATGCTAGTATTTTAGCTTAAACTCAGAAGAGGATTGAAAGTACATAACCTTCACCAATCAGGGCTAACGCTATCTGAGACCTTAAACTCAGAAGAGGATTGAAAGGTATAAGGATATACTTCAGCCGTTGATGCATGAATTAAACTTAAACTCAGAAGAGGATTGAAAGGGAAATAGATAAACATTGCCATAGCTTATTAAGACGTATGCTTAAACTCAGAAGAGGATTGAAAGTCTTTAACCTTACCTCTTATCATTTCATGAATTAAACTTGCTTAAACTCAGAAGAGGATTGAAAGACCCCTATATCTATGACCTCAACTTCGAACGTTTTGCTCTTAAACTCAGAAGAGGATTGAAAGACCTCAACTTGGAAGATCGCATACCATCCAGTTGCACTCTTCTTAAACTCAGAAGAGGATTGAAAGGGAATTTCTAGAAGCTTGGAAGCTTTCTGCTTGTTAATCTTAAACTCAGAAGAGGATTGAAAGGATAAGTCCTTGACCTTTATAATCGCTATGTGAAATATAACTTAAACTCAGAAGAGGATTGAAAGAGTTTAACAGCTTTTTTTAATTTCTTTATTGTCTGAACTGTTCTTAAACTCAGAAGAGGATTGAAAGTGGTTGTTGTTCCTAAGAAATTACCAACAGAGGTGACTTAAACTCAGAAGAGGATTGAAAGAAGCTTCCCTTTGTTGATTCAATTATATTCTCAAACTTTCTTAAACTCAGAAGAGGATTGAAAGATGTTTACTAAGTTTATTTATTGGTTTTTTTACTCTCTTAAACTCAGAAGAGGATTGAAAGTTTCTTATACAAGAATTTTAGTCCATTGAAAACGTTAACTTAAACTCAGAAGAGGATTGAAAGCTCTTTTGGTTAGCTTCTTGAATCCTAGGTTTAGTTTTCGCTTAAACTCAGAAGAGGATTGAAAGAACTGGTCGCTTTTATATAGCGTGAATACTTCAAAGCTTAAACTCAGAAGAGGATTGAAAGAGAACAATTGCTCTTACATGTCTAGCCCTAGCCTTTCTTCTTAAACTCAGAAGAGGATTGAAAGCATTTATGACTTTTTGAAAAGATTTAGTTTTTTCAAGTCTTAAACTCAGAAGAGGATTGAAAGCTGGGTTATAAATAACTATATTGAAACACATTTTACTTCTTAAACTCAGAAGAGGATTGAAAGTAAAACTAATATTATTTTTGAAGATTCTTTATTAACCTTCTTAAACTCAGAAGAGGATTGAAAGATGAAGCCAATCAATAACTTCCTTTATTTCTTGTTCATCTCTTAAACTCAGAAGAGGATTGAAAGTTAAAGTTGCAGTAAGTGGAAGCGCACAAAACCAAATTACACTTAAACTCAGAAGAGGATTGAAAGGTTATTTTGGGTAGTAAAATTTCCTTAAGGAAGTTCACTTAAACTCAGAAGAGGATTGAAAGTTACCATTGCTATCCATTTTGGTCTTGCCGCTCTTACTTTCTTAAACTCAGAAGAGGATTGAAAGCTTGTTATTGCAAAATAGTCTGTTGCTACAGAAGGAGCTTAAACTCAGAAGAGGATTGAAAGAATACATTTATTTCAGCTCTCATGAAATTGAATCTAGCTCTTAAACTCAGAAGAGGATTGAAAGAGCTCTAGCATTTAGTATAGCGTAATCGGCAAAGGCCTTAAACTCAGAAGAGGATTGAAAGAACGTATCATCAAATAGCTTATCGTCTTTGATCTCCATAGCTTAAACTCAGAAGAGGATTGAAAGTGGAACGGTATATACACAATGATATAATGGATCAACTTAAACTCAGAAGAGGATTGAAAGGATACCCAGTGGATTGATCTGACTATAGTTGCTAAGAATGCTTAAACTCAGAAGAGGATTGAAAGTATGCCTCTTATTGCAGAATCAGTCATTGAAGGTTGCTTAAACTCAGAAGAGGATTGAAAGGATAATTTATCCAATACTTCCGACTCTATATACACGTCTCTTAAACTCAGAAGAGGATTGAAAGGTTTAAATCATCACTGAGATCCTGCCTTAACTGAAGGCCTTAAACTCAGAAGAGGATTGAAAGGCTACCTGTCGATAAGCAAAGTCAAGAAATAGCTTTCTTAAACTCAGAAGAGGATTGAAAGTTAATCCCTCTGCCTGTAAACCCCTTTGTGTTAGCTTCACTTAAACTCAGAAGAGGATTGAAAGAAATGTATCCTTCAGATTTTCTAAGTAACACCACTACCGCTTAAACTCAGAAGAGGATTGAAAGTTAGCTCTCCTCCTTAATCCTGAAACTGTGATAGCACTAACTTAAACTCAGAAGAGGATTGAAAGTGATAAAGCTATTGATAATGCCATTGTAAATCTTCTCTTAAACTCAGAAGAGGATTGAAAGTAAGAAGTTCTTCTCTGGTAAATTCGGATGTTTTATAACTTAAACTCAGAAGAGGATTGAAAGATGTGAATGCCCACTATACGCTACTACTCTACCCGCCTTAAACTCAGAAGAGGATTGAAAGTTACAGTTCTAGAGGCCCAACCAATTGGGGGAGTATAACTTAAACTCAGAAGAGGATTGAAAGGTTGTATGAATCTTAAATCTTATTCCGAACTTTCTCATCGCTCTTAAACTCAGAAGAGGATTGAAAGTACAAATCTCCCTAATAATATACTTCCTATCCAATACTTAAACTCAGAAGAGGATTGAAAGATTGGTTTAGAAGCGATTTGACCGCTTGTTTTTGCATCTTAAACTCAGAAGAGGATTGAAAGACTTTATCATCTATTGTTCCACCATCATAAGGTCCTTAAACTCAGAAGAGGATTGAAAGCATCCAACAACAGTTGTAAGTCCAGAAGGTTGGCAAAACTTAAACTCAGAAGAGGATTGAAAGCCGTTCCATGTTGTGTTTTTGTTTATGATATTGAATATCTTAAACTCAGAAGAGGATTGAAAGTTATCTTTAACTATTATTTCAACTTCTCCCTTAAGAGCTTAAACTCAGAAGAGGATTGAAAGTTGAACTACTATTATATCTCCAAGAAGAACATTAGCAAACTTAAACTCAGAAGAGGATTGAAAGAATCCTCGATGCCCATAAGTGATGCCAGGATTCTCCTTAATTATTTCAAAGCTTAAACTCAGAAGAGGATTGAAAGAATCCTCGATGCTCGAGCCGGTATATGGATTATTACTTACTTAAACTCAGAAGAGGATTGAAAGACCATCACAAAAAACGGAAGAAACATTGACTAGAAAGCTTAAACTCAGAAGAGGATTGAAAGGGAACTTTTTCGGAATCGCTTACTCTTACCGAAAGCATAGCCTTAAACTCAGAAGAGGATTGAAAGAAGAATGAAGCTGAGGATAGAGAAAAATATGAAGGAGCACTTAAACTCAGAAGAGGATTGAAAGTTTTAACAGTTAATTTATCGTTTTTGCATGCCTCACTTAAACTCAGAAGAGGATTGAAAGTTAATTTCTCCTCAATCTCAGAAAGCTCTTTTAAAAGCTCTTAAACTCAGAAGAGGATTGAAAGTTCTACAACTCTTACCTTAACCCATTCCCAGTCTCTACTGCTTAAACTCAGAAGAGGATTGAAAGATATCAACAACCCTATAGCCAACCGATACTAACCAACTTAAACTCAGAAGAGGATTGAAAGTTATTTTATTATATTCATTCGTAGTGAGTTCTCTCTCTTAAACTCAGAAGAGGATTGAAAGATTACAGTAGTAACTAATACTTCAAAGGAGCTTTGTGAAGGCCTTAAACTCAGAAGAGGATTGAAAGAACATTCTTGATGGTAATGGTATGAGATTATAATCAATCTTAAACTCAGAAGAGGATTGAAAGAGTTTTTTGCGTAGGTCTTGAATAGAATAGTGCAAATACTTAAACTCAGAAGAGGATTGAAAGATTACTTCGGTGCCACTAATACCAAGATTACCATTAATACTTAAACTCAGAAGAGGATTGAAAGGTATTGATTTTGTGGGAGCAACTTCTGTTAATGTTGCAGACTTAAACTCAGAAGAGGATTGAAAGACTATAGTTGCTGGAGTATCTACAAGCACTGGGTCAGCGCTTAAACTCAGAAGAGGATTGAAAGTCATTCGTAACAGGAATAACTTCATCTTCAGGAACACTTAAACTCAGAAGAGGATTGAAAGTTATACTCCATATCTACTACTGTAAGACCTACTAGACTTAAACTCAGAAGAGGATTGAAAGGGAAACTATGCTATTGTAATAAATGGAACAACAGTAGCACTTAAACTCAGAAGAGGATTGAAAGTATTAAATCTATGGATTACTGTTGGTTCAGTAGGAAAGCTTAAACTCAGAAGAGGATTGAAAGAACAACTTTACCCTTTGGAATATAAGCTAGACTTACATCTTAAACTCAGAAGAGGATTGAAAGCCTAATGTAGGTGCTGACATATACTTACAATAATCTTATCTTAAACTCAGAAGAGGATTGAAAGAATTGTTCACTCTTTTCGTTGAACAATTGCTTTAGGTATCTTAAACTCAGAAGAGGATTGAAAGTCTAGAACCAAATCCTACTAAATTTTGATAATAAATTTCTTAAACTCAGAAGAGGATTGAAAGATAATACGCTTATATACACTAAAGCTATATGGCTTTCTTAAACTCAGAAGAGGATTGAAAGTCAACAATCTTTGAACCATCAGAGAATAATATTGAACCTTAAACTCAGAAGAGGATTGAAAGATACATTTCGTCCGCATCATATTCTATTGGACAATTACTTAAACTCAGAAGAGGATTGAAAGGTATTTTTCAGCTATCTCTTTAGTCTTCAAAATACCCTTAAACTCAGAAGAGGATTGAAAGGTTAGTTCGGAATTCTTTAAATTTTATAAAATTGGTAACTTAAACTCAGAAGAGGATTGAAAGAGTCAGGCTAGGTAGGATATGGCAAAGTGAGTCTTGGCTTAAACTCAGAAGAGGATTGAAAGCTTATATGTTCAACAGGAACGCCAATAGCTCTTGCTACTTAAACTCAGAAGAGGATTGAAAGAAATTAACAAAGCTAAAATTAAACTTGCAACAACGAAAATCACTTAAACTCAGAAGAGGATTGAAAGTAATTTTTATTATTTTAAGTTAATTGCTCTCATTCTCTTAAACTCAGAAGAGGATTGAAAGATATTACGACGGATAGATATATTGCCGAGCTTCATTTTCCCTTAAACTCAGAAGAGGATTGAAAGAAACAGTTTGCTTAATTTTGCTTTTGCTACTATTGTATCTTAAACTCAGAAGAGGATTGAAAGCTTTCCAACAAAGCAATTTTTACTTTATAATCCTCTGACCTTAAACTCAGAAGAGGATTGAAAGTGGTTCTATAAAAACTCTATCTTCCTCTGTTATAATCTTAAACTCAGAAGAGGATTGAAAGCATAATTTCATATAGTTCTCCGATTACACTTATTCCCCTTAAACTCAGAAGAGGATTGAAAGAATATAACTTCACGTGGAAGAATCATAGCAATCATATTAACTTAAACTCAGAAGAGGATTGAAAGTTGAAGAATTTAGGAGGAGAGTAGCAAAAAGAATATCTTAAACTCAGAAGAGGATTGAAAGAATATCTTATGATGATGTTCCAAAAATTACAGAACTCTTAAACTCAGAAGAGGATTGAAAGATTATTGATGACACGTTTAAATGAATTTTTCAAGTATATTCTTAAACTCAGAAGAGGATTGAAAGTAAGATGGGTTATAGACCAGGAGTTGGAAGACTGATTACTTAAACTCAGAAGAGGATTGAAAGTTAATATAATAACCACCTATACCACGCCCAACGCTTCTCTTAAACTCAGAAGAGGATTGAAAGATCCATATCCAAGTCACCAAATTGGATATAGTATGCTTGCCTTAAACTCAGAAGAGGATTGAAAGTTGCATGAGAAAGCAGCTGCAATCGCAATTTTATGAGCTTAAACTCAGAAGAGGATTGAAAGGTGATGTTTACAAAATAAAATATTACGATGGAAGAGCTTAAACTCAGAAGAGGATTGAAAGGAATCTACTCCTTAAAGCTTCTGGAAGACGATAATATTGCTTAAACTCAGAAGAGGATTGAAAGGGTCAAAGGTTATTGGTGGTAATATTGATTTCCCGTCTTCTTAAACTCAGAAGAGGATTGAAAGGCCTATTGTTATAAAGACTGGCGAAGTTAGGAAAATCTTAAACTCAGAAGAGGATTGAAAGCTAATTTTTGCGGTGATAAGTATTTTATCAGGCTTGCTAGGGTACGTCTAAAACTCATAAGAGTGCGATAGTAAATTTGCATTTAAAAAATGCAGAAGGTTTAAATCATAAAAAAAGTCCATTTAATTTTTTCCAATATTATATCCTTTATAATCTTAACATCTTCATCCTTCAGCTCCAAAACTTTACCATAGGAGTGTGCAAGATATATCTTTCCATACTCTTTAGTAACATAAACGAACTGTTTTTGCAATCCAGCATGTGCAATCATTATCCTTTTATCTGCTTTCTCAACTTCCATTAATTCTTCTTTGTATAATTCCTTAAGTGTTCCTTTAAAACAATCTATATTATTAAGTTTTTCTTTTATTTTACTTATTTCATGCTTTATTAAATATTTATACGAAGGTATAACGAGTTTATATAAACCAGCTAGATTTTCAATTGCATCAAGCTCAAAGCCCTTGCCTTCATATTGCTTTGCCATTTCTTTAACATAATTAACGATTTCATTAGCAAGAATTAGCAGAAAAGTTTTCCCTGGTTCTATATGAATCTCAGAAGAAAAAACATTATTCTCATATTTAACGGAGTCTAAGAATATGGTTATTAAATTATTTAGTACTCCTTCCAAATTTAAATTAAATGAATTGCATAAATAAGATAATGCCAAAGGATAAGGGTATTCCAAGCTTTCCAATAAGCTTTCAACCTCCCCCTTTTACAGTATTAATTTCATCGATGATTTTAGCAACTTCTTTAATATCTTTACCTCTTCTAATAAGAGGTTGCTTAGATGCCAAAAATTCTATCAAATTATCAGCTAAAGTTTTATCTTTCTCTCCGAAGTTAAGTTTATATTTAGCTCTTCACCTGCCTTAAACGGATCAGAATTGTATGCTTCAAATCTAATTTGGCTAACGTTATTTCTCAGAGCTCGAATAAGCATTATTTGTGCAATTTGCAAAATTGCGATATAACAAACTGCAGGTAAATAATTAATTCCGTGCGTTAAGTCGACAATTATTCTGTCATAAAAGTCATTTTTCACTTTGTTATAAAGCTGAATAAGAAGCAGAGAAGAAATTGCAGCAGGCTCAAATTTAAACAAGTAATTTTTTCCAGGTTTGCCCAGCGCAGGTAATATTATGAAATCTTTTTTTATATTTTTATATTCTTGATAAATCTTTTCAGTAAACTCTTTAAGAGTCACTTCTGAACTGTCATGAAACTCTTTATAGTTACTTACAGGACTTACATTACTTAAAATTTCCTTAATAATTTTCATGCATTTGCTTTCTTCCTTTATTTCTTTTATTTCAGGATCAATAATACTTGATAAACCTAACAATAATTACATGGTCAGCATGATGAGTTAAAAAAGAAACACAATTATCAATTTGTCTATCTTTAAGTTTATACCTAACTTCTTTATAACGCGTAGGATCCCCTATCAGGGCTATTAAAAGAGTTTTCTTCATGAATTCTTTATTTCCAATATCTTCCTTAACCATGTACTTGTTCTAATCATGAAATCAGAGGTTCTTTCTAGTATTCTATTATTCAATAAATATTCGAAGTAATCATACTCTTTATTAAATTTCTTCTTTAGAATATCTAAAACTTCATTTTGATGCTTTGGTTCCTTGAATTCCTCAGCTATTTTTAAATATTCATCAGGAACTTGCAAAGGAAGTAAAGGCAAAGTTACTATATTTCTAAAGCTTTCATGTATGTAGTAAACGATGGGAGAGT
>Ga0081529_143869_pt1 | contig 10287 bp, 14 predicted proteins | sample EchGeymetagenome_FD_71012 | JGI IMG/M metagenome (GOLD analysis project Ga0081529, IMG submission 71012) | Ferrous microbial mat and aquatic microbial communities from Echinus Geyser, Yellowstone National Park, USA - transect B T=78-80 C v2... ...
ACCGGAAGTTGGGCAAAAAGCCCGAATAAAACATAAGGGTGAGTACAATTGGAGGCCCCAGTCGCAGGAATAGATGTATCAAAAGATAAATTAATCATGTATTTTCAAGGTAAACTCTACGAGTTTACTAATGATAGGCAAGGGTTTGAGGAGATAAGGAAGATCTTACCTAAGGGTTGCAAAGTGGGTATTGAGAGTACTGGAGTTTACCACGTTAACCTAGCAAAGTACTTGAATAATGAGTATGATGTTAGGATCATTAATCCCTTTATTCTCAAGAAGTTCAAGGGTTTTAGGGGTAAGAAGAGTGATAAGAATGATGCTAAAAAGCTTGCGGAATTAGTTGTAAGTATGGGTAGTGGGTTTACAACAAGTGATGCTAGGGAGTTGACTAGCCAGTGGGATTTTGTTACTAGGAGTATTGCTAGGGTTAAGAATAGGTTGAGGAGGGATTTGGTACTTTTAGGCTATAGGGATAGTTTGTCTAAGAAAAACTTGGAGGAGGTTTTGAGGGGTGGGGATAGTATTGTCTTGGCTGAGGTTTCTTTTGGAGGAGCTTGAGAGGCTTAAAACTAGGAAGAGGGAGATTGAGAAGGAGCTTGAGAATGTTGTTTCCAAGGATAGTTTGATTTTCACTATTCCCGGTATTGGTAAAACCTTGGGTTGTATTATTTTGGCTAGGGTTGGTGATGTTAGGCGCTTTAGTGATAAGAAGAGGTTTGTTGCTTATTGTGGTCTTGTTGTTGAGTCTAGTGGTAAGAGTGTTGTCTCAAGGGGTATATCCAAGAGGGGTGATGCTGTTTTGAGGAGGGCTTTTTACTTGGCAGCTTTGACTGCTATTAAGGTTAATCCTGTTATCAAGCGTTTTTATGAGGATCATAAGGGTAGGCTTAGGGGTAAGAAGTTGATTGTTGCGTGTGCTAGAAAGTTGGCTGTTATTACTTGGGCTGTGCTGTATTATAATAAGCCCTTTGATGCTAGTGAGTAAAGCAGGTTTCATTGCGTAAGTAGTGTGAATTATGCTCGATTTTCAAGGAAAAGTTTTTATACCGGAAGCTCCCCAGCTTAATGGGACTGTGGGAGGAGCATCTAGTATCTCTTTTCCCTCTTAAAGGGACTAGACGTAATTTGGATGAAAGTCCTCTTTTCGTGGAGGGAGCTCTGGCGCCCCCTACTGCCCCTCAAATGAGAGCCGAATCGATGAGGGGAACGATGAGCCCTCTGGGTGGGAACCCTCGTCCTTCCAGGGTGGGGAGACGTCAGGTTTAAAATACTTGTAACAATAGAGCCTAGCCTCTCTTGCAAAGTCTTATTTTTATAAATCTCAATCAGAACATTTATATCGTAGATTTTCTCTTTAGCTCTTTCTGAAATTCTTTTTCACCTTGAGGAGGTTCTGCAACTATGTCCTTCTCTTCTATTCCTAATTTTTTAAGCCTCTCTACAATTTCACTACCTGTACTCACATTTTCTATCTTATCTAATTCGGCTTTAATTGCATTCCTAATAATCTCATTCCAATTTATCTCCTTATGTCTCCTCATTCTATTATAAAGCTCATCTGGTACTTTGATAGTTATAGTTTTCATACAATATTATTTGCATATACGCGTATATATTCTTATTGACATCGAGTTAACACTTGTGAAATCATGCTCATTAATTCAAGGGAATAGACTTTTAAAAACACTGAACTTCAATTATTAATGCATGCTTCAGTTGGAATCACTAAGCTGCGAATCTGGGCTTTTTTGATAAGTTGGAGAGTGTCCAAGATGTAAATAATTCAAAGACCAAATATAGTAATTATCATAGAAATATGAAATTTTAGTTAAATTTTACTCTAAATGATGAAAATAATTTAATATCTTACACTTATTATACGCAAAATTTTTACTTTAAATATAGTTAAAATCCTATGATATTTTATGAGAGTTCTTATAATGTAATGTTTAAATACTAGACATATTAAATAGAGGTGTGGATAGTCTATCCAATACTGCAGTACTACTTATAGGACATGGTTCAAGAAGGGAAACTTATAATGAGGATATAGAAAATTTAATATCGTATATAGAAAAAAGGATAAATCTACCAATATACTTGACGTATAATGAGTTCGCAAAACCGGATTGGCGGGAGTTATTACGTAATATTGTAAATAAAGGTTTTGAAAGAATTGTAATTGGATTAGTGTTTCTCGGTAGGGGAAATCACGTATTTAAAGATATAATGGAATTTATTAAAGTAAATAGATTGAACAACTGGGTTAAAACTAACATATATGGAAAAGAAGTATATATATACGTAACAGAACCTTTGGCGTCCTCTCCTTTAGTGACCTTATCATTATATTATAGATTAGCTAGGGCTTTGAAGTTATTCCCAGACATTACTAATGTAGTAGAGGACCCATTAGAAATAGAGGAGAATAGTATGAACATGATACTATCTAGTCTAGACACTAAGGATGAGAAAGAGAGGAGAATCGTGGCAAAGGCAATATTTGCGTCAGGAAATCCTGAAATCGCTAAATTCATTAGAATAAATAATTTAGATGCAGGAATAGAGGCGATAAGAGCAGAGTCTGAAATAGTTACTGATGTGAAAATGGTTGCTGCAGGAATAAGGTGGAAAAAAATAACGTGCATGATAGATGATGATAAAGTAAAGGATCTCTCGAAAAAATTAGGAATAACTAGAGCTGCCGCATCGATGAGAATTGCCTTAAAGGAAGGTGGGAAAGTTGTTGTAATAGGTAATGCCCCTACTGCGTTAATTGAAACGTTAAAGATAGTTAAGGAGGGAATTGATATTCCATTTATTGTAGCATCACCCCCAGGTTTTACTAATGCGAAAGATTCTAAGGAAGCATTGGTGAAAAGTAGTATTCCGTCAGTCGTAGTCACTGGTACTTATGGCGGAAGTGGAGTAGCAGTGGCGATAATTAATGAGATAATTAGAATAGCCCTTGAGGGATGAGATATGGGTAAATTATATATTGTAGGAATAGGTCCTGGTTCTAAAGATCAAAGGACGATAAAGGCTCAAGAAGTGCTTCAAAGTTCAAACGTAATAATAGGCTATAATACTTATTTGAAATTAATAGCTGACGTATTAGATGGGAAAGAAGTAATAGGTGCCAAAATGAAGGAAGAAATATTTAGGGCTAATACTGCAATTGAAAAAGCGTTAGAACCTAAGAACATAGTATCGTTAGTATCAAGCGGAGATCCTCAAGTTTACGGAATGGCTGGATTAGTTTTCGATTTACTTGCGAGAAGAAAACTGGATATAGATATTGAAGTAGTTCCGGGTGTTACAGCAGCATTAGCGGCTGCGGCTAAATTAGGCAGTCCTCTTTCCCTAGATTTCGTAGTGATAAGTTTAAGCGATCTACTCATCCCAGCAGGGGAGATATTACATAAAGTCACTAAAGCTGCTGAGGGAGATTTTGTGATAGTATTTTACAATCCTATAAATAAAAAGCTCTTAATGGACGCAATGGAGATCGTATCTAAGTATAGGAAGCCTAATACTCCAATAGGGATTGTTAAGAGCGCTTATAGAGATGACGAAAACATTATACTAACCACTATATCCTCATGGAAGGATTATATGGAGGATATTGGGATGACGACAACTATGATAATTGGCAATTCTTTAACATATCGATACAAGAATTATATGATAACACCAAGAGGCTATGAGAGGAAATACGAAATATGATAATAAACACTTTGAAACGCTTTGGCATAACTACCGGTGCGGCTGCAGCTGCAGCTTCCAAGGCTGCAGTAATTACTTTAATGAGTGGTGAAATTCCGAAGTCAGTTGTAATTCCCACACCAATAGGATTAAGACTAGAAATACAAGTTGAGAAGGTTGAGAAAATAAACGAGCTTGTATGTGCTGAAGTAAGGAAGTTTTCTGGAGATAACCCAGATATTCTTAACGGAATAATTATAAGATCTTGCGTTAAATTAAACGATAGGAGTTCTGACGTAACAATTTTAGGAGGAAAGGGAATAGGAATTGTGACAAGAGATGGGTTAAAAGTAAACGTCGGAGAGAAGGCAATAAGTCCAGTAGTTAAAGATATGATAATTAGTGCAATAAGGGAAGTTACAGACAAGGGAATTGAGGTCTTAATTGAAGTTCCAGAAGGGGAAGTAATAGCTGAAAGGACTATGAATAAGTTAGTTGGAATAGTAGGAGGTATATCGATTCTAGGAACTACTGGAATAGAGACTCCAGTTAGCGATGAGGAATACATAGATCATATAAAATGCGAACTAAACGTTATAAGACAATCCTTTGAATATGTAATAATAGCCCCTGGAAATACTGCAGCTAAATTATCGTCTTTACTATTCGATAGTAACGCCATAGTAAAAGTTGGGGATAGAATAGGCGAGTCTATAAAAATAGCTTCTAGTATGTTTAAGAAGGTTATATTAGCAGGCTTACCCGCTAAACTGCTCAAAGTTTACGCTGGAATTTTAAACACCCATTATTCGCAAGGTGATGCTAGAATAGAATCTCTAACTCATGCCTCAGTGTTAGCTAAATTACCTTACGACATAATAGTTAAAATAGCAAATTCTCTCACTGTAGAAGAGGCTTTTACGTACATGAGTAAAGAGGAGAGAAAGAAGGTCATGGAAATAGTAGCCGAGAGAATACTATCTAGAATAAAGAGCTTTAATGAAAATACAGATTTTTGTGTTATTATTTTTGATTATGATAATGAAATTTTAAGTAGGGTTGGTTGCTAATGAGATGGGAATTTAACGTACCCGGAATTCCAGATAGTTATTTTGAAAGGGATGAAGAAATACCTATGACTAAGGAGGAGATTAGAGCGTTAGTATTATCTAAATTAAGAGTGAGAAAAGGTGACATTTTTCTAGACTTAGGCTGTGGAACTGGTAGCGTAACTGTTGAAGCGTCATTAATAATAGGAAGTGGAGGAAAAGTGTACGCTATTGACAAAGATGAAAAGGCGATAAATTTAACTAGAAAAAACCTAGAAAAATTCGGAATTATTGGTAATGTAATTCTAATTAAAGGAGAGGCACCAGAAATATTATATACATTAAGTGAAAAATTTGATAGAATATTTATTGGAGGCGGATCAGAAAAAATTAGGGAAATATTGAAAGCTAGTTGGAATATTTTAAAGAACGGAGGAAGAGTAGCTGTTGACGCTATCTTAATAGAAACTGTAAATAATGCGATAAATTCTATGGAAGATATAGGATTTGAGAATATAGAAGTAACAGAAATTATAGTTGCAAAGGGTATGAAAACTAGAATAGGAACCGCTATGATTTCTAGAAATCCAATCTTTATAATTGTAGGTGAGAAAAAATGAAATTATATGTAATAGGTTTAGGTCCAGGAGATGAGGAATTAATAACATTAAAAGCGATAAAAATACTATCTAATGTTAGGACAATCTTCATACCTTATTCTACTGGAACTAATAGAAGTCTAGCCGAAAATATAGTTAAAAAATATACCGGAAATAATTCTAGGTTAATATTGCTTGGTTTTCCTATGTCAAAAAATGTTAAAGAAGAGGAATTAAAAGAATTAGGTAAAAAGATATGTGGTGAAACTAGAGAAGATGAAGCAGTATTCGTTACGTTAGGAGATCCTACTTTGTACAGTACTTTCTTTAGAATAAAGGATAAGATACCTTGTGAAATTGATATAGAAATCATTCCAGGAGTTAGTTCCATAACTGCATGTGCTTCAAGAGCAAATATTTCTCTCGCCAATTCCGATGATGCAATAGCAATTATACCTGCCTCAAGATTAGATAAGATAGAAAAAGTTAAAGAATTTTTCGATACCATTATTGTTTTAAAAACTAATGAGAATATAGAAAATTTACTCGATCTTCTTAGGTCAAATTATAACTTAATATATGCTAAAAGGTGTTTCATGAGTGAGGAAAAAATAATCAAGCTGAGTGAGAAAATCTCGGATAAGGACTATTTCTCTATGGTAATAGCAATTAGGAGGGATAAGGAAGAATGAAAGGAAAAGTAGTTTTTGTAGGAGCAGGTCCTGGAGACCCAGAGCTGATAACTGTAAAAGGTAAGAAATACATAGAAATAGCAGATGTAATTATATACGCGGGTTCTTTAGTTAACCCAGAGCTATTAAAGTGGGCTCGTAAAGACGCTGAGATATACAATAGTGCACCGTTAACCCTTAACGAGATAGTTGAATTAATGGTGAAAAAAGCAAGTGAAGGAAAACTAGTTGTGAGACTTAAATCTGGAGATTCCTCGATTTATGGGGCCTTATTTGAGGAGATGTGGGCATTGGATGCTGCAGGTATACCTTACGAGGTAATACCAGGAATTACTGCAGCTATTGCAGCAGCTTCTGTAATACCCATAGAATTAACTGTCCCTAAGTTAGCACAGACTGTAATAATAACGAGAGCTTCACTCAGAGTTCCAATGCAGGGTTCTATAAAAGATTTCGCTAAAATGGTTAAAATAGGGGCTACTATGGTAATTTACACTGGAATTCATATAATTGATAGAGTTGTAAACGAATTAAAAGAAGGTGGACTTGATGACGATACTCCGGTTATAGTAGTTTATAGAGCTACTTGGCCAGAACAGAAGATAATCAAGGGTACTTTAAGGGATATTGTAAGTAAAGTAAGGGAGGCTAAAATATATAGAGATTCAGTAATCATAGTAGGGCTCTCAGCTGATCCAAATTCAATTAAGAACATGGTTAGGTCTAGCGTTTATGATCCTAGGCATAATCACTCTTATAGACCGTGGAAAACGGAGGAGGATTAACAATGATAGAAAATCTTTGGAAGGGTATAGCGTTAATTTCTGCCTCAGAAGACGGATATAAGGCTGGGGAAATTATTAAAGAGAAATTAAGGAATCTTGAGATTCCAGTTGTCCACTATAGATATCAAGAGGCTAAAATAGAGGATATTTGGAAATGTTACGATGCAGTAATTTTCATAATGGCGTTAGAAGGCGCCACTAGGATAGTTTGTAAATACGCTAAGGCAAAGAATGAGGATCCACCAGTGATATGTATCGACGATAAAATTAATTACGTTATTCCACTGATAGGAGGTCATTGGGGAGCTAACGAAATAGCTAAGGAACTAGCTCAAATGTTTAATGCAACAGCTATAATAACTACTGCTGCTGAACTTAAGGGTAAATTAAGCGTAGAGAAAATTGCGGGAATTTTAATATCTAAAATTATTAACCCGGAGTCTATAGTAAGGATAAATTCAGCGTTATTAAGGGATGAAATTGTTTGCATAACTGGAGCTGATAAAATACCATCTCTATCCCAAAATAATATAAAATTTAATAGTGAAGATTGTAAATATATAATTACACTTGATTATAACAAAGAATATGATAGTAATAAAATTATAGTTAAGTTAAAGCCATTAAAACTAGCTATAGGTATAGGTTCTAAAAAGGAGGTTAATTTAAGTGAAATAAGGGAAGGTATATATAAAATTTTAGAAAGGCTTAATGTAGATATAAATAGAGTAGGAGTAATTGCGTCAATTAGGGAAGAGGTGAAAAAATTAGCTGAAGAGTTAAATGTGAAATTTAGATTAATTAGTGAGAATGAGATAAATAATTTTGCTAATCCTTGTTTAACACCGCCCAGTAAAACTTTATCAGAATTAGGTCTTAAGGGTGTTGCAGAAGTTTCTGCGCTCATTGCAGGAGGCAAGACTTCAAAACTTATTTTAAGAAAAATCCCACTGAGTAAAAGTATAACTATAGCAGTAGCAAGTTATGAGGAGGAGTAAAGGGAATGGTAGTCTATGTAGTAGGAGTTGGTCCAGGAGATCCTGAGTATCTAACGTTAAAGGGATATAAAGCGATAAAGGATAGTAGAATTATAGTAGGATGGAAAAGTGTAATTGATAGATTTTCACAAATATTAAATGATAAGGAAGTAATAGTGTTAAATTATAAAAATGAGACAGAACAACTAGCTAAAGCTATTGAGATGGGTAAGACAGAAAATGTAGCGATTTTAAATCATGGAGATCCATCAGTATCTGACTGGCAATTTGTAGAAAAAATTAGAAATTTATGTGCAGATAAAGGAGTTAAAATTGAAATAATATCTGGAGTGTCCTCACTTAATATCGCATTAGCTAAGCTAGGATTAGACATGAACTTCGTAGGTTTTGCCACTCTTCACGTTAGAGGAGACAATTATAGAATGCTTAATGATATCATAAATATACTAAAAATGAACAGAGTGGCTATTGTAATTCCAGAACCTTATAAGGACGGTCCTCAAAGGCTTGCCAAATTTCTTTATGAAAGAAACTTGAACTGTAGAGTTATAGTTTTTGAGAAATTAACTTATGATGACGAAAAAGTTAAACAATACGATAACTTAGTGTCCTTAATTAATGAGACCTATCAGTTTAGTGATCTAGTGATAATGGCTATATTTCTTAAATAATAAAGTATAGTTATGCAAAACGTTGAATATGTATTTGAGGACGTAGTACGAATATATGATACAGATGCTCAAGGTATAGCTCATTACGCTGCATATTATAGATTTTTTACAAATACCATAGAAAAATTTATACAGGAGAAAATAGGAATACCTTATCCAATAGTTAATGAGGAATTATGGTTCGTAATAGCGGAATCACATGCAGTTTATCATAAACCCGTAAAACTAGGTGACAAACTTACAATACTTCTCAGTCCAAAAATATTATCCAATAAAACCGTTAGATTTGACTTCAAAATTTTAAGGAATGGTGAGTTAACAACTGAAGGTTACGTAATTCAAGTAGCGATTAACCCTAAAATATGGAAATCTGTTGAAATGCCTAAGGAAATAATAAGCAAATTAACTTTGTAACGTGAGGTCTTCATGGAATATATCATATTTCTCAAAAATACCATTTTTCACATATATTTTGATTAGAAATATAAAATTTCTTTTAGGTGTAATACTAATAGCTACTTGACCTCTCCATATATCTATTAAATTATGTTCTTTAACCAAACTTATTACATCTTTAGCTAATACCTTAAAGATCTCACCTGATTCGAAATATTGACAATTAGGTGCATCCCTACTAACCGGCTTTTTAATTAATTCACTTAATTCCCAATAGGAATCCCACTCCCCACTCTTGACATATACTCCTATACAAATCAAACTCCTTTGTTTTACTAGAATCGATACTTCCTCATTATTTAACGATATATTAAAGAAGTTCTCAAACATTTTATACTCTATTCAAATTAGTAAAATATGAATTTAGATTTCCTTTACGAGAGAGCTTACAACTTTTTAAATGCATCAAAATTTAATTTCTTCCATGGTTTCTACGAGGTTTCAGTTATGGCAGCAGAAGAAGCTCTTTACATACTACTTAATGCGTCATTATTAAAATTAGGAGTTGATATCCCTTGGTATCTAGATTTTGACGGATTACTTAGAATTCTAGCTAAATACACAAATAACATAGCGTTAGAGGAAATAAGGATTAAAGAAAAGGAAATAGTAAGGACATTAACGGATATTAGGATCCGTATGGGATATTCAATACCATTAGAAATAGATAAGGAGAAAACAGAAAAAATACTAAATTTTACAGAAAAAATATTCAGTTTACTCGGGAGGAATTTCTTTAAAAGTTAATGATATATCGATGCCTTTACTTAAATTAATCCTCTTGGCAATAAACCAAACTAAAATCCCAGAGATAAAGGATATTATAACAAATGTTAGAGTTATAGAATTTATTCCGTAGAGGTGGTAAACCCAAATAGCGGATTTGAGCCAGCCTCATACGTTAGATAAATAAAGTAAATAGTCATTAAAATCCCAGAGATTTTCATTAGATTACCTCCTATTTTTAATTCCAAAAACTATTGCTGATATCTCCACTGCAACGAAATACATCATACCAACAATAGAAGCTCCATATAACGAGATTACTGCATTAAGGGAAAACACTGGAATAAGCAATAGCAATAGCGTTAGGGTTAAATCTAAGATGTGTGCATATACTGGTGAACCATGTTTATTAAGCTTTGAAAATATTTCTGGAAATACTCTATCAAAAATAGAGCAAATACGTATCTTGAAAAGACTGTAACTTTTTTACGTAACCACTAGTTATTTTTAATTACTTCTAAATATCGTTTTGATTAAGTAATGTTTATATAGTATTACCAATAAGTTTTTATTGATGATCTCCCTAACTGATGACTGCTCACG
>Ga0081529_121376_pt1 | contig 10286 bp, 13 predicted proteins | sample EchGeymetagenome_FD_71012 | JGI IMG/M metagenome (GOLD analysis project Ga0081529, IMG submission 71012) | Ferrous microbial mat and aquatic microbial communities from Echinus Geyser, Yellowstone National Park, USA - transect B T=78-80 C v2... ...
CGCCGGCCTCAAGAACTTCGCCGCCGTCCAGCTCCTGTTCCTCGGCCTAACCATGCTGATCTTGTACCGCGACACGCCGCCGAGGTGGCGCGCCCTCGCGGTCCTGGCGATCCTCTTGGCGCCTGTACAGTTCCAATACGCCGCTGGCGGCGTATTGGACATCGTGTGGGTGCCGCTCCTCCTTTTGTCCATGAGGTCCATGGAGGGGGGGCGGCACAGCGTCGCGGGGCTGTTCCTCGGCCTCGCCGACTCGGTCAAACAGACGCCTTGGATAGCGATATTGTATCTGGCGATATACTACATCAGAAACAGGGGGAGGCTGGGCTGGAGGCCTGCGGCTGAGTTCTTCGCTTGGTGGTTCGCGGCGTTCGCCGCGGTCAACGCCCCCTTCGCACTGTGGCCGCCGTCTTCGTTCTCCGCCTGGCTGACCGGCGTCCTGTACCCAGCGGCCGCCCCCGCGGTCTCGCAGGGCTTCGCCCTGGCCCTGCTCAACATGACCACGTCGACCCTGCCCCGCGGCCTCATCACCGCGCTGACGGTTGTGTGGGCCGCCGCGACGCTGGCAATGTACTGGCCGATTTCCGACAAGCCCGACGCGGTGTGGCTCGCCTACGTCATGCCGGCGCTGGTCTACTTCGTCACGTGGCGGTCGCTCGCGAACTACTTCATTGCGTTCGTCCCAGCGGCGTACTACGGCGTGCTCATGATGGCAAAGATGCGAGGAGAGGTGAAATGAGGCCCGTCCTCCCGCTGGCCGTCTTCACGTCCCTGGCCGCGCTCGTCGTGCTGGTCATGCTGTACAAGGGCGGGGGCGGCCTCGCGGTCGAGGCGGTCAACTTGACCGAGTCGAGCCCCTGGGTCGGCGGTTGCGACGTCGTCTACGTCGAGGTGGTGAACGCGGGAAGCAAGGCGGTGAGGCCCGGCGTCCTGGTGGACTGGAACCCCGGCCAGATCGCGCTGTGGGCCGCATCGAACGCCTTTATCCCGCCCGGCGGCTCTGCAGTCGTGGTGGGGAAGGCCCCGCCGCTCCAGATAGTGCCTAGGAGCAACTACGCCGTGGTGAGGGCCGTAGATATGGAGGATCCGTTGGAGGGCTGGTCGCCGCCAGTCGAGGCGCTCTGCAACGCCTCGGAGCCGCCGCTCGTCGACCCGTTCATGAACGTCTCGTCGTCGAGCTTGGAGTACGCAATTCAGTACCCCTACGGCTGGCTCCCCGTCCTCTTCGGATCCGACGTCGAGACCGCGGTGAACGCGTCCGGCTTCTACGTGAGGACGGGCGGCGCGTTGCTGGCGCTGGAGCAGAGGGCCGCCGGGGAGTTGCCTGCCTTGGTCGAGTACTCAGCCAACTGCACGATATACCTATCGGCATACGGCGTGCTCGCGCCGCTGAACGGGACGGGCACGGCCGCGGCCGACCTGTCGGGGCTCGTCGAGCTGGTGTTCCCGCCGCACTGCTCCGCCCATGTTTCGATCATCCCACGCGTTAGCTTTATATCGACCTCCGGCTGAGATGGCACAGATGAGGATCCTCATCACCGGCGTCACCGGCTTCATAGGCTCGGCCCTAGCCGAGAGGCTCACCGAAGCTGGCGAAGAGGTCTACGGATTGGTGCGGTTCGTGGGGCAAGGCAGAGGGCCTCTGCCGAGGGGCGTCGAATACATAACCGCCGACTTGACAGACTACTTCTCCGTCGAGAGGGCCGTGAAGCTGGCCAGGCCTGAGGCCGTCTTCCACCTCGCGGCCCTTTCGCCGGTCAGCGAAAGCTACTTCCAGCCGGTCGCCTACGCCGAGGCGAACTACATCGGAACCATACACTTGCTTGAGGCCTTGAGGAGGCACGCCAGGGAGTCGGTGAGGGTCATCGCCGTTGCCGGGACGACTGAGTTGTTCGACGCCTCGGAGGACCTGGACGGCTACAACGAGCTCAAGCCCGAATCGCCGTACGCCGTCTCTAAGACGGCAGAAGTCCTATACGCCGAGTACATGTACAGAGCCTATGGCCTGCCTGTGGTCGTGGCGATCCCGACCAACACGTACGGCAGGGCGCCGGTGCGTCAGCGCAATTTCTTCATAGAGAAGGTGATAACCGAACTGCTGATGGGAAAACAGGACGTCTACCTCGGCAACCCCGATGCGGTCAGAGACTGGATGTTCAGGGAGGACCACGTGGATGCGTACCTCGCCATCATGAGGGCGGCGCTGAACGGAAAGGATATATTCGGCAGGAGGTTCGCCTTCGGGACGGGGGAGGGGCGAACCACCAGGGAGACTGCGGAGCTGATCAGACGTCTGATAGGCTCCTCAGCCGTCCTCCATTGGAACGCGCTACAGAGGCCCATCGAGACGGCGCGGATAGTCATCTCGAGGGAGGCCATAAGGAAGGCCGAAGGCATGTTGGGCTGGAGTCCGAGGCACGGGCTCGTGGAAGGCCTGATGAAGGCCATAGAGGAGTGGAGGGAGGTGTTGAGATGAGGGTTGTCCTTTCGATGATCGTGAAGGACTCCGTCAGGAGGCTCGGCGAGGGGCTGTTCATGCGGGTGCTGAAGTCGTCGCTCCAGGTGCCGTACGACGTGATCGTCTTGGTCGACGACGGGAGCGACTCCACGGCGGAGGCCGTGAGGAGGTTCGCAGACGCCTATGGGAAGGAGCTGATCGCGGAGAGGAGCAGGCTCCCGCCGGGGTGGGCCAGGCCGACCCGCGCCACGGCGAGGCAGACCGCCGTAGACGTCTTCCTCCAGAGCACGTCCGACGAGTGGCTGTTCTTCTTGGACGACGACTGCGTCCTCAACGACGGCTGGTGGCGGTGGGCCGTCCTCCACGGCGTGCTGGACGACCCGGAGGTCGGCGAGGTGTGGGGCATCAACTGGGACGCGTTCCCCGAGAGGGAGCGGTTCCTCAAGGCCTTGGGGATCGACCTCAAGGCCTACTTGATCAAGAAGTTCGAGGAGAGGGGTGGGACGCACGACACGCTGTACAGGAGGGCCGCGCTGGAGGGGGTCAAGATCCCGCCGGAGCACATCTACGAGGACGCGTGGCTACACTTCCACGTCAAGTGCAGAGGGTGGAGGTACGCGGTGAACCCCGTCGGCGTGGCGCACTTCCACGTCGCCGACGTGGACCTCAGAGCCGAGAAGGAGAAGCTGAGGCTGGCCATAGAGTTGACGCTGAAGTACGGCATCTCGGAGTACAGGGACGACATGCTGAGGGCGGCGGCCGGGGGCATCCCCGACCTCCTCAGGCCCGTCGCGGGCTTCGTCCCGATGCTGATCACGGCGGTGAGGGTGTACGGCCTGAGGCGGGGCGCCGTAGAGGCCGCCAAGAGGCAGTACCTGAAGCTGTGGTTCAGGTGGCAGGCGCTGAGGCTGGCTAGGGGCAGGCGGCTCCCCGACCCCTGCGAGGCCGTCGGTTGCGACGTGGCGGGGGGATGCGGAGGGCCGTGCGACATTACTAAGCCTGAGACCGTCCCGGCGGGGAGGGCCTGGATCCTCCAGCACGTCCTTGAGCACGTGCCGGAGGGGGCGTGGCGGCCCCTCTTCGCCAGGGCGGCCGACGCCGGCGTCAAGCTCATAGTGGCGGTGGTGCCGGGCCATATCTCGGACGACCCGACCCACATCTGCAACCACTTCGCGCCGCGGGGCAACATGTACGCCGGGAAGTTCGGCGCCGTGAAGATATGCAGTACCTCGGCCCTGAGGAGGGCCATGGAGGACGCGGGGTACAGAACCAAGCTGTTCGTGGACACAGCGACGTTCAGCAGGCCCTGGGACCTCGACTACATAGTCGTCGCGGCTAAGAGGGGGCTGGTCAGAGGGCTACTGCCGTGGCTGGCGAGGAGGAAGCTCGCACAGCTGAAGGCCGTCCTCAAGGTCTGGTGAGCGGCTACAGGTAAGCGGCTACGTGTAGCGCGTCGGGGTAGGCGTTGTACACGTGCCTGATCGCCGACAGGGCTACGCGCCTCACCGCCGCCCTGTCGGCGATCCCCCGCTCGGCGTTCCCCACATCAGCGCGCACCGCAACCTCATGGTGCTCGTCGGCGTCGCCGCACGCCGCCTCGGCCGCCGCGACGAGCCTGCACGGCGGGGCGCCGTCGTCGTCGCCGCCGCCGCAGACCTCGTCTACGTCGACGTACAGCGACACGTCCAGCGACAAATACCCGTTCCCGTCGCCCAGCTCGGCGCTGACCGAATAAGACTCAAGGTCGAACCTCTCGTACATGTCCACCAGATGGGCGACAACGGCCTCGGCCATTTCGACAAAATATCCAGGCGGCTTGAGGGGAGCCGTTATTACGGCGCGGACGAGCTTCTTGATCTGAGCGTCATCCAGCGCATCGAGTACGAAGCCGCTGGCGGAGAAGCCGTGCGGCGGCTCGCCGGCGATCTCGTACTTGGTTTCGTATTTGTTCCTCCTGATCCTGACCTTGAAAGGCGCCTTCATGGGCCTTCCCTTGCGGCGTACGCATATGCGTTGTATATCTGCCGGGCAGTGGACAGCACCGCGCGCCTAAGCAACTCCGCGTCGACCTTGGCCGGGATGCCGGTCTGGCCCCTCCCCACCACGACCTCCACCTTCAGCTTGTGGATTTCCTCGAAGCCCTCATACATTCCTGATATCTCCGCCTCCCACCTAGGCGGCCTGCACTCCTCGTAGCAACTGTACTCATAGTACGTCAGCGCAATGCGGAGCGCTAAGACGGGCTCCTCCTCTAGATCCTTCTCAAGCACGATGACTCCGCCGATTGAATATGAATCCAGCCTGAACTCCTTATACAGCGCCATGAGGTGGCCATATAGCGACTCGACAACGGCGCGGACATCTTTTGGTAACCTCGCCGGCGCCGAGATGATGGCTCTGATGTGCTTCTTCACGCAGTCCTCCTTATTGCACGGCGAGTAGCCTTCAAGCGAGAAGCTCACGATGGGAGGCGGCATTTCCCTACCCTTGACCTCGTAGCTGATGTACCCAGCCTCGTCCTTCTCAAGCCACATCGCGAAGCGGCCCTTCATAGTACTCCTCCCTCCCACAGCCTTATCACCATGACCTTCCTCTTGCGCTTGTCCTCTTCCTGCTTCTTCTCAGCCGTCATACCGCCGCCAGCGCCTTCCGGCATCCCTTTATGGCTCATAGCCAATGTGACGCCATCATATAGCCCCACAGCTCATCTTTATTCAGATCTATTATAAATTCGCCGAACATGTGGTAATACGGAAACGGTATGGGCAGTTTTGCGTGATCCTTGCATATCGCTACGCGCATGCCTAAATTCAGCCGCCACGCCGCCTCGGCCAGCGCCTTGAGCGACCTCTCGTGCCCCACCATGTCGAAGAAATAATAGAATGCCTCCAAGCGTCTTTTCGATGCGTCATAGCGGAACTCGTTTGGCGTGCGGTCGGGCTTGACAGCGATCACCGGCCCTTCCGCCTTGACCTCCGGCTCGCCGACTACGCCATGCGTCTTCGCCACCTCCATAAGCGCCTTTACAACATCGGGGAGGATCTTCCTTGCCTCCTCGGCCAGCCTCCTCCTCAGCTCCCTGAACTTGTCGTCGAAGTCTATCATCTCCACGTCACATGTAGGACATCTAGGTCTTCCGTACTTCTTCAGCCTGTAGTACGTCGTTGTGAGCGTGTAAGAACACACAGGGCAGTAGAACAGCTTCTCGTCTCTGTCTTTGCGCGGCCTCTCTTCCTCCCACCTCGCCAATTCTTCTAGTGCCTTTTCTACTATCTTGCTGACTCTGGGGGCCGATTCTGTTGCCGGGCCGGCCCCCGCCGAGGCCCCGGCCGCCTGCGCGGCCTTCTCGTTTTGTGTGTTCATGGGTATAATGAAAGTACTTGTTTATAAATATTTCTCCCCCGAAGGAAAAGGAAAAAGTAATAAAAACTGGGATGATGCGACAGCGGATCTGTTACTGTCGCGCATGTGAACGTCTTCATGTTGGGGGAGGCCATCTCCGCAGGGCCTTGCCAGATAGCCGGTTGAGAGATTCGGGCGCCACAGGCAGATGGCAGAGGGGGTGGCGCGCTATATGCGAGAAGCTTGCGTCTGCTGTCCGCACATGCTGGCGCCAGCCGACCCGCGCACGGCGTCGCCCATAAATCCATACGCCCACATGCCGTCGCCGGACAGCATAATCGTCTTCACAGTCCGGCTTGCGCGAGCCACGTATCTAGCATCTTCTTCGCCCATACGCCGTTTGGGGCCTGCCACTTGCCGCCTAGGGCGGCCTTGACGGCGTTGTTGGGCGCCATGTGGTGGGCAGTCGTGTCGAACGAGACCGCCGTCCCGAGCCTCTCGCAGTCCCTCAGCGCCGGCAGGAGGCCCCTCAGGCTCCGCAGGGCGGGGCCGAGCAGGTGGATGTGGGCGGCCCGGCCGCAGAGCCTCCTCAGGGCCTTCTCGGCCCTCCCGGCGCAGAGGTCGGGCCGGCGGGCGCATGCGGCGTCTGGGTGCTTCCTCATGGGGAGGGCGATGTAGGCCGGGCCGCGGGCCGCGGCCTCCCTCGCCACGTCGTCGAGCCTCCTGCCGAAGTCCTGCGCGACGAGGAGCGGATGCGCGTGCCGGCTGAACATCTGCGCGTACTGCAGGTACATCCTCAGCGTTGCGTCGAAGTCCCCGAAGACGTCGGGGACTACGGCGAAGCGGGCCGGCCGGGGGTACGGCGAGACGGCCCTCCTGACGTACATGTAGTATTCGTGGACGTCCACGCCGCGGAGCGCCCTCCGCAGGCCTATGTCTACCAACACGGCGCCGGGGATGTACCGCACCCGCGCCCCCATGACCGCCAGCAGGCACGGAGTGACCCCGTGCCTCTCCGCTATCTCTGCATCCATTTCCGGCGCGCAGGCGATCACGGTTATGCGGAGCGCGGCATGGGGGACTCAGACTACGTCGGGGCAGTCCACGGCGGCCAGGATGGCGAGGAGGTAGGGGAACGTGGCGAGCATCGCCGCGGCGGCGTAGAGGGTCCCCTCGGCTGGGCTAGTTGCGCGGAGCACAGCAACGGCATAGGCCGCCATCACTACCGAGGATCCGACGGCTGTGGTGAGGGCCGCGGCGCAGTCCCTGGGCCGCGCCAGGTAGGCGGCTACGGCGAAGGCGCCCGCCGCCGCCGGGATTATAAACGCTATGGCCGGCCCCAGGTCTGTGGCAACCATGAGGATCGCCAGAACCGCCGAGGCGCCTGTGTAGGCGGCCGCGGCTAATTGGCTGAAGCGCGCCGCGTTTGCCCGCACCTCCTGCGCGTCGTGCTGAGGAGCCGTCTGCGGCTCCTCAACGCAGTTCGTTTTTGTCTTTGTCATGAAAAACAAATCCGAGATATATTTAAGACTGACAGTTAAAATAGGTCGAAAGAAACAGATTCGGCGGCCTTAGAGCCCGCACCAACGGCCGCAACCCTCCTCGCCTTCGTCTTCGTCAACATGAAGGGTAAAGATCGAGGAGGGTGTAGATGTATTTGATGTAGCTGATCGCGGTGAGGATGACAAAGACCGTGAAGAAGATGCGGTACCCCGCGAAGGCCGCCGCCGACGGCACCATAAACGCGAGAAATCCAAATACGGCGAGATCGACCGCGAGCGTGGACGTCTTGGGGGGGCCAGCCAGGCACACGGCTAAGTCGGCCGCAAGGGGCGGAAACGGCGCCGCGACCATGACCAGAGGATTCCGGCTCGCCGCGACGAGGTAGGCCTCTATTAAAGAGACCGCGGCGAGAGCAATTGAAGCCGCCGTGGCGGCGTCCATATGCGGCTTCCCCACGTCGTCCGCAAACAGCGCCGGCAACACGTAAAACAACACAGCGCCGATCACGGTGAACGCCACAACGTTCAACCTCACATCGGTCAGCGCCGACGAGGACGTGAAGAAGAGGGCAAGCGCCACAAGGGCCGCGGCCATGGCCAACATTGCGCCCCGCATGGGGTCGGCAAGCCTTCGTAACTGGATTTTCGCGTTCATGGGTATAATGAAACTACTTGTTTATAAATATTTCTCCCCATAAGGAAAAAAGATCTGTTCGTCTCGTCAGTGTACTATTGAGGCCAGCTTTTCCTTTACCGACGCAAGCATAAGCGCTGTTATCTTCCGCTCTAGTTCGTCTCCCGGCACATATTCCTTGTTCACGTCCTCTATATCCACGCCCTTATTCAACAGATCAGCGTAGTACCTCATAACACAGTTGGTAATTTCGCTTTGGAAGCGGCCGCAGGGATTTTCAATCGTCTTTATGTTCTTTATCGTTACTTCGCCGTACGACGTCCGCCATCTGAACAGTTCGTTTTCGGCCACGTAGCCGGCCACCACCGTGGAGCCCTCAAAAGTCGGCACGCCAATCTGCACCGAACCTACGACTACTGCGCCGGCCCGCGCCATTACGGCGCCATTGTTGGAAAAGCTGACCTTCCTGCCCGCGAATCTTATACGTTTACCGTCGCCGCCTCTATCATCGAGCACTATCTTCTCTACGATGAACAGTTCAGCGCGATCGTAGAAGATATGTGCGTCGTAGACGATCGGCACATACTTTCCGCCGCCGGCCTCCCACAACGTTATTTCCTTAGCGCTCATGTACATACCGCAGGCACCCACATTTAAATTTATCCATCAAAGGAAAACAGGAAAATACGGCCGTTCGGCTTCTATCGACGCCTAGACCGGCCATCTAACGTACGGCGTTCTTCAGCCTCGCCTCGGCCCGCGCCTTGAGGTACTCAGGGTCCCTGGAGAGGTACTTCAGCGCCGTCCTGTAGCCCACGTTCGTGAGCTTGCACGCCTCCTTGAGCGTCAGGCCCCTCCTCACCAGGTCGATTATGCGCCAGCGCGTCTGGTCGGACCACTTCGGAGGCCTCCCCACGTGCTTGCCCTCGGCCTTCAGCCTGGCCAAGGCCTCCCGCGTCCGCTCCCGTATGAACTCCCGCTCCATCTCGGCCGCCCAGCCCAAGATCGTGATGATGAGCTGACGCACCTTGGGGTCGACGTTCTCAAGCCATTCTTCCCTCACGCTGACCAGGAGCTTGCCCCGCGCCTCCAGCTCCTTCACCACCGCCGCCAGGTCCCACAGCGACCTCGCCACCCTGTCCAGGGCATATACCACCACGCCGTCGGCGCCTTCGAGCAACTGCATGGCCCTCCGCCAGCCCGGCCTCTCGCCGGGCGGCATGGCCCCCGAGACCCCCACGTCCCTGACGGCTTCAACGACCTGGTGCCCCCTCTCCGCGGCCCACCTATATATTGCATGTTCCTGGTTCTCGGGCTGTTCGTCCTCCCGCGACACCCTGACATACGCTATAAATTGCATGCCTAAACTGGAAGTTGAGGCGTTAAATGCCTATCGCTCATCATGCGCCATGCGCCGCAACAGAGCAAATATGCGCCTCCATGCGCCGCCAGTAAATGCATAAAATATGTATTTAGGCATATGGAGAAGCCGAGGGGGAAAGGCAACGGCTGTAGAAGCCGCCCCCTTCCTGCACAGATGCGGCAGTTCTGGGGATTGAGAAGGAAAAAGAGAAGAGGAAAAAGCGGTTATTGCCGAAGCCCCTGCAGGCGCGCCAGATACGACGGATCGGGCTCGCCCTTGATTCGGAACAGCGTGTAGAAGCCGTCGTCGTCGACGACGACGGCGTACCTGCCGCGGTATTCGTCGCGCTCGCCTAGGAAGTCGAACGCCGGGTTCTCGGCGACCGCGATCCCCCTGATGTAGTGGCCGAACAGCGCAACGTCGATGGGGGCCAGCGTGAAGTTGAGCGGCCGCGACTGCGGCAACAGCATCAGATAATTATGCCCAACTTCGACGCGCATCAGCTTTGATACGAACTGCCTGACTTCGTCGGCCGCATCTATCGCCAGGCGGTATATTCTACACCGATGGTCTCCGTCGTGGATGCGGTCTTCATATATCTCGAACTTCAGCTCCACCGCCAGCTCGGGCAACGACGGCACGGCGAACCGCTCGTACCTTCCCGCATCCTCGGCGTCGTACACGACGTACAGCTTCCCGCCGAAGGCGTATATCTTCCTTATCCACTTCACGTTCAGCAGGAGGGCCTTCGTGCCGGCGAACGCATCGACCCAGCCGACCCTCATCTCCTCGCCGTCGAACTCGGGCCATTTTATCTCGCTGTCTATATGGTCGAGCCTCAATATAACTTGCCCACCATTATTTTGCTCCTGAGTTTGGGGGCATGGAATGGGCATGGAAACAAGAGACGTCCCAATATTTATTTGTTTTGTTTATCAAAAACAAAATGCTCCCCGTCGGCGATATTAAATCCCCGGCACGAAAATGCGT
>Ga0081529_118497_pt1 | contig 10258 bp, 8 predicted proteins | sample EchGeymetagenome_FD_71012 | JGI IMG/M metagenome (GOLD analysis project Ga0081529, IMG submission 71012) | Ferrous microbial mat and aquatic microbial communities from Echinus Geyser, Yellowstone National Park, USA - transect B T=78-80 C v2... ...
ATACATCCTTTATAAATTCAGCTTTTATCTGATTAACAAACAAGTGTAAGAATTCAGGCATATTTCACCATATTACAATATTTTGAGGAATATTAACTTGAGCTGAAATATACTCGCCTGCTTTTTGCGCAATTTTATGCGGCAATGCAAACTTTGATCTTTGCCTTAAAGATAACCAATTTTTGCATAAGTATAAGCCTTTTCGTGATCATGAACAATAACACTATCACCGCTATATTCTTCCCGAAAAGCATTTAAACCTATTCCGCGTCTACCGCCTCCTATTTTGCCACTGTGACTAGCCAAACTCTTCCGTTGTCATCTTTAACAAATACGCCCGCAATTCTTCTATCTATGCCTTTGAAAGGAATATTAATTTCAACGACTATTGAGAGCTGCGAACCTGGCCATCCTATACCAAAAACATTCCAGTAACGATTTGATACTTTTCCGAAAAGAACCAAATGTTCAATTTACTGGAATAATAAACTTCAGCCTTAAAATTATAGCCACGAAATCCAATTTCTGTTTTTACTTTTTCATCTGCATACTTTATTAGATTATCTTTGAACTTCTGCATCATCATATCCAATTCGGTTTCATTCTTAATTACATTCATCACTAAACAACCCTTACCATTAATAAAATTTATAAAAATATATATTTTTCGTGAATCTTTTCTGTATCATGTGATCTGAACGTATATTGTAATATTCTTAGTTAAGTCATTTTTATGTATTAATATTTATGATTAATAATTTTTTACCTATACATAATAAAGAAGCGGTTGAAGATACTCATTTATTTCTTTATACTTTTTACTTACATATTGCGCAAAGTCAACCAACAATTTATCCTTTAAAGTATCGATTGAGGGCTCAAACTTTTTAAAGAATTCTGGAAAACCTGTATATGGATCGTCTGTTCGTACATAATTATTTATTTTAGCGAACGATTCAAAATCTATATATTGATTAATATATTGATTAATAGAGGGTAATAGCTTCCATATTAAGGATGTCTCAACAACATATTCCTTTTTTTTACGCTTTAGCCTTGTTTTAAAATAATTTGTATAGTAAATTTCCTCGATAATTTCTAAAGCATTTCTTTCAAAAGAAATTAATTCTCTAGTATAAAGCTTCGATAATAATATTCTAAACATTTCTTCAGGATTTGGAGTAATTTTATAAAGCAGATAAAGTAATCTCGATTTGGTTGGAAATAGTAAACTACCAAGGATAATGACTTTTGATATATTTGAAGGACTAACTCGTTTTTCAGCAATGAAGTTATTTATTTCCTCTCCTAATTTTGTTCGGAAGTATACAACAGATTTTTGATATTTTATCAGATGAACATAACCCATTGCCTTCATCAAGCATAATTCTGCTTTAGCTAATTCCTTAGGACTTAAGTAGTTTTTATGTACTTTTATCTCATCATATAGCTTTCCGTAGAAACTAAGCATCTCGCTATTCATAAGCTGATTGTAAGTTTTTCCTTTTTTTGCAATAGTGTTTAACTGTTCATATTTGTAGCTTGGTATACTTAGCGTCTCTAATTCTTTTAATAAATAAGGTAACGAATTTGCGATTACCCATTTAAATTTTATATTTACTTTTTTTACTCTGAGGCCCTTTTTAACGCTTGGTTTCTCAAGAATCTCTCTGAATCCGTTTAAGAGTTTTGTATAACTGATAAAGTAAGTTTCTATTACCATATGTTTTATCTTGTTTTATTTTGTATTTAAGGCTTCTTTTTGTTTTCAAAATAATACTTATATGTAAGTTGTTTTAATTTATACAATATGGGATCAAACAATTCAAAATCAGAAATTATTTTGGCTGTAAAAGGTGAAGCGTATCCTGTTACAATTTTAGAAAAAATAAATATCACAGATATCCCACCTTTGAATTACATTTTAAATGAAATAAAAGAAAAAACGAGTTTGGTTAGAGATTTCAAATTAAATTCTGCATGGCTCCTGTACATTGGATGGTATGGTGCAGGAAAAACAGTATTAATGAGATATGTTGCTCATCATCTGGTAAATGAAGAAAAGAATGTAATTCCCATTTATTACTTATTAAGTAGACCAGATCATGTTATGCTTTTCAAAAGAATAAAAAGCCTTATTGATGAAATTGAAGAGTATATATCTAATCCTAAATTGACAGCTACGACGTTATACGGTAAGCCTGATGGATGGAATAAAGGTGAAAAATTAAAGGCTCTTAAAGATGCAATCAAAGAAGTTGAAGAAAGACAACAGGGCAAATCTGAGTTTGAAAAATTTATCGAAGTGATGAGAGCATTAAATACTAAAAATTATATTCCAGTATTGATTTTTGATGAATTTGAAAGATTAATTTACACAGGTGAAGGACTTACAACAGATGAGGCTATTCTTGCTTATAAAGACGTTGTAACTAATTTCTTATCATTAACCCGTGGGCACCTTTTTAACGGTGTTGGTATATTAGCGAGTACCGATACTATCATAAGTTTATTTAAAAAGGCTATCGAAAGAGGATATGCTCATGTAAAAAAACTTTCAGATATAATGCGTATACAAATAACGAGTAGCAATTTAGATGCACTTGCAAGTGTTCTGCCAATGATATCACCAAATATAGTGTTTGACAATGCTGTGGAAAGAATTGAGTGGAATTATGAAAGATTAAAGAAATTCAATGAAGTTTATAATTTAGAAATACCTGATAATATCATATTTCTGCTTAGTAATGTTCATCCAACCCCAAGGGCATTGTTTAGAATATATGAAGAATTGAAATATAGAAATATAAAGTTCGAAGGTAAAGAAGGAACACAAGAGGTCGAAAAAGAGGTACAAAATTTCCTTTATGAAATCATCAAAGATCGGTTGGATGAATTCTTAAAGGGATTAGCACAATCTAAGTTGGATAATAAACCTTTGTTATATAGCAGAGCTAAATGGGACATTTATCTTAAACAGCTCTGTGAGAAAGGACATTATGTAATAAAATGGGATGAGATGGAAAAGATAGCAGAAAATATTGGGCTGAAAGGAGAATCTACAAAAATAAGCAAAAAAGAAAGATTAAGAAATATTTTAAACAAATTGATAGAGCTGGGTATATACAATAAAATTGAAAAAGGCACATATGCATTAAATAGCTATTTATTTGCATACTTAATTAGAGTCGAAAAGTTACCAACTGGTGAGGATACAAGATTGGAAAATGTAATTGCTTGGATAAAAGAAAATGTTAAAGAGATAAGGGAAAAGCGTAAAGAGCGTCAAAAGAGAAGTATATTAAAAAAAGAGGTACAATTTCCTATGCAATTAAAGAGTGATAAAAAATAATGTCATTAAATACAGAAGAACTAAAAAGCCAATTTAAAATTCTTTCAGAATGTTTTAGAAAACACGGTAAACTTATTAAAACTCCTTTGCTTGAGCCTGCTGAAGAAGAGTTGCCCATAGATTTTGAAAAAAGAGAAGATGATGAAAAATTTCTTAAAAAGGAATGTATTAATATAGAAATTCCTAAAGATAGAGAAAAACCGTATGTGAAGTTAGGAGAACCACTTCATAGAGAAAAGAAGCATATTTTTAGATTTTTCATAGATGGAAGTCTTAAAACATATTATGTAGGCGACTATCTTTTACCTGCTTTCTCTTTTCCTCTTTTAATAGGAGAGATAGCTGCGGTTTGTTTATTTAGGAAAGATGATGGGACACTTACTATTCCTATCAACGGATTTAAGAGAAGAATTTGTTTATTGCTTCCTAATAAATCCCTTTTGCCTGACAGCCTTCAAGAGGAACTAGATAAAACAGTTCAAAAATTTGAAAGTTATACCAGATTAAAGATAGAACTTCAATATACAGAAGAATTGGAATCTAAAGATTGGCGAAATTCATTAAGAGGCAAAGGATTATCTGAAATGCATAATACAGAAATTCAATTGGCAAAAGAAGTAACAAAGAATCCTGAAGAAGGTTGGCTAATTATCGATGGTTCTATAAGAAAAGAAGCATTTTTAGAGTTAGAAAACGTTATCGGATTAGCAAAGACTTTTAGCAGATTTCCTATTTTTATAATTGGAACAAGCTCTCCAATAGATATAGTAAAACTGGTAGCTGGTTTAAATGAAGGTGAACGGACTTTAGTTTTTAAACAACTTTCAACAGATGAGGATTCTGAAAAGAAAGTTAAAGATAAGCTAGGATTTTGGTATTTAAGGTTAAGAGGCGGAGAATGGCTAGAAAATCCTCTTCAAGGAGTTGTAAAAGTGGAAATGAAAATTGAAGAAAACATAGTTTCTCAAAAAACTGTAAATATTATAAATTAGATTTCGAGAGCTTTATTAGCTGAAAGAACAGTTTCACCTTATCCAACTTATAGATGGCCCATGCATATTTATCCAATTTATACTGCTGAGAATTATATTAAAAGTAACTTCTTATCGCATTACTATATAAGGGGGATAATAACATGAATAACGAACAAAAAAATAACGAAGTTGGAAAAACAACAGCTACAGAGAAAGCCCCAAATACCGTAGAAGAGTTCCATTTCTGGGTTGCAAATGGAAAAATAATTAACCCATTTGATTTTGTTTCAGTGAATCATATTGGCGATAGTATTACAGTAGGTATGGTTACTTCAATGAAACTCATAACTGATGCTAAATCACATTTAGCAGATTATGTAAGTAGTGAGTTTGGAAACATTAACTCGGTTCCTCAAACACCAAGAATTGAAGCAATAATAGCTAAAGCGAGCGTTATGGGTAATATTAATAAAGAGGGTTCCGAAATATTAATGCCAATAAGTAGTAATAAGATCGTTAGGTTTGCAAGTGATGATGAAGTAAGAGCTGCCTTAGGACTTTTAACTATTCCAGAGGAAAAAAGAATTCCTATTGGAATCATCGAAATGAGTAATAAATCTTCAATTCCAATTTTTATAGATTCTGAATATTTGCTAGGTCCTCAAGGTGCTCATTTAAATATTAGTGGAATAACAGGATTGGCCACAAAAACTTCTTATATAATGTTCTTAATTCAATTACTTTACCAAAAGATGAAAAATAAATTAGCTGTAATTATTTTTAATGTTAAACAAGACGATCTTCTTCATCTTCATGAAGAACCTAATGATATTCGTCCTATTGACAAAGAAATGTATAATAAATTAGGCATAAAGGAAGAAGTTTTTCCTTTAAATGATCCTAAGAAAGAAAATTCTATAGGTGTTAAATACTTTTTACCTAGAGATATAAGAGGAGGGCCTAACTCATGGTATATACCCCCTTCATATTTTACATATGCATATTCTCTTTCGGATGCTTATTCAAGATTAGATTTATTGTTCCACGGTGTTCCTGATCCTTATCTTACTATGAGAGGAATAATAGATTACATAATGGAACATTATAGACAAGGAATATTTTTTAATCAAGAAGTAAGAGAATCTGGGCGAATTATAAGAGCTAGAGGATATAGAGTACAAACATGGGAAGATCTTAGACTATTTAGTAGGAACCATCAAAATTTTCCCCACGAGGTAGTTCGTTTTCCTCAAACAGCTCATAGATTTGCAGGATTATTAAAGCAATTTACATCCTCAAGTTTATTCGTTTCAAATAGGAGCGGGAATGAAGTTTATTTAGGTGAAGAGATTAAAAAAATTAAAGCTGGAGATATATATGTAATTGATATAGCTAATATTGTAGATGAAAGAGAACAAGCATTCATAATAGGCGATGTTATGAGATCTTTAGATGAAATGTATACAGAAGATAAGACAGGAGAAATTCCAGAAAAAATAATAGTTTACATAGATGAATTAAACAGATACGCTCCTAAGATAGGCGGTTTAGAGGAAGCTTCTCCTGTTACAGCACAGATTAGAGAGATTGCAAGAACAGGAAGGTCGAGAGGTACTATTTTATTTTCAGCAGAACAATTCATGAGTGCCGTAGATAGGCAGATAATTGAAAATTGTGCAATGCTAGTAGTAGGAAGAAGTGGGGGTTCAGAATTAACTTCAGATGTTTATAGATTCTTAGAACCGGAAATAAAAGATGTAGTTACACGTTTGAAGAAAGGTGAAGTTATAGTTTCACATCCCACTTTTAGAAAGCCTATTAAAATCAGATTTCCTCAACCTTATTATAAAAGAATAAATCGATAAAGCATGTTTTATCCTTTTACAAATATCTTATTTTAAAGAAAGCAAATTTAAAGGTATGTAAATAAAATTTTAGATAATAATTTTAATAGGATCAGGAGCTTTCTATGTGTTCTTTTTATTAAATATAAATAAATAATTTTAGCGAAGCATGCAATGCTTACTATTAACTTTTTCTTTCTATGTTTCATTAGCCTTATCTCTGGAATTATTCAAGAAATTTTGTATATTTAGAAATAGATTTTTATCCCATGATTATTTCATGAATTTTAAGAATTTCTTCAATAAAATCATTTTTGTTTCATTCTCAATTTCTCATTGTTTTACTTCATATCTTTTGATCTAGTGCATGATCAATTAGACTTAAGTAAGTTCAAAAATCTGTAGCTTCTGTTTACACTTTGGTTGGTAAAAAGAAGAAACGATTATTCTGCGTTTGTTCAAGCTAAGGATTCCTCGACTTTGATATTAAGCTTTTTTGCAAGTTCGCTTAAATAAAAAGGTTTGTTTTGGATGTAAGCGTAGGAGAATCCGCTTTTAGCTTTCTTCTCAATTTGAACAAGCTTAATGAACAAATCTGGATAGTGATTTGCCAGCGTTATAAAATCTTTTTCACCCTTAAACACAGGGCACCAGCATTCACTTGCTCTTCTAAATCCTTTCTTGTATAGAGGGTTGATATCTATACCTAAAGGCTTTAAATATAACTCTATATATTTCTCGACGTCACTTTTGTTCCAATAGAAAATCGGGTGAATAACGGGAACTTTCCATATTTTATGAATGGACGATCTTTCGAATCCTTTTCTAATTTTTGATTCCTCAGCTCTAATGCCATCAGCAACAACGATCCTATACCCATTTAACTTGAATTTCTTTATGATTTCTCCCATAGGTCGTATTTTGAGCAGTGAACAACACCACCTGTAGTTCGGTCTCGGAAAGCCACATTTTTCAACTAATTTGGAATAATCTTGATAGGGTTTCCCTATATGTAGGTCCACGCCAAGTTTATTACATACATTCTCGACATATTTGATGTTATCAGGAATACCTATTGTTGTATCTGCGTGAATAGCTATAACCTTATCTTTACATGCTTTTACAGATAAGTGTAGAGAAACCAGCGAATCCTTTCCACCGCTGAACAAAACTACTATTACGGAATCCTTACTCCACTCTCTAACAAAATTTGTTGCCTCCGAAATCTTTTGCTCGATTTCTGTCTTCATATGAATATGCTAATAAACAATAAGTTAATAAAAATATCTCTTTCTCCTAAAATTTTTATATTTAGTTTAGTTTCACATAAACTGTATCGAGAGAGCAAAATGAACATATGCCAGCAATTAATCAGGTGTGGTAACCTTTTTTAAATTTTTATATTATTTCACAAATATATAAAAGAATATGTCTGAATTTAATGTTGATCTTGAACATTTAATGGATGATGTGGTAAATACTTATTCATTTGAAAAATGGAAAATTCCAATAGTTGAAAACGTTGATAATTTTATAGATGAGTCTAACTATCACACGATATCGTTCACTATAGATAAAGAAAAACTAGAAATCATTATGCATGGTGCTGGTATTTCTAAAGAGGATTTTGAAAAACTCTCAACAATTGCATGGACTACGAAGATAGGGCAATTAGGAGAGAAAAGAGCGGATATGCTAGGATTTTATGGATGGGGCCTTAAGGCAACTATGATTGTTGCAGAGTCTATTGAAATAATGACGAACCGTGATTCATATCAGGGGGGTCAGCGATGGTATTGGGTTGGACGAAAACCATATTATAACTTTATCCAATATTCTTCCAGCGACTTAAATGAGAATCATACCAAACTTATATATCATCTGAAAGATGAATATAAGGGGGAGATTGATCAAAAAAGAATAATAGAAGCTCTTCAAGAATTTTACCCAACATTACTTAATGGCGCTCCTGCAAGAGGAAGAAAACGTAAATTCTTGGTAAATGGGAAAGTAGTTCCTCCACCTGAATGGTTAGATGAAAAGAGGTACAAGAAAACAGAACTCCTAAAAAATCTAAAAGACGCAGGCGGCCGTGTTTTTATATCAGATAGCGAACTTGAAGACAACCTTCGTGGGATTGCAATAATTATATATGGGAGAATGCTTAAGCAGCGAATCGATCCTCATCCGGATATAAAAAGATATACAGGCTATGTTCACGCCGATTTTCTCGTGAAACTTCTATATGGTGATAAGATAGATATTAAAAAGAACGACCCTTTGTATATTGAGTTCAAGAAAAAATTAACAATAGAGCTTGAGAACATACTTAAACGAAATGAGCTAATGCCTGAAACTACTAGTAGTGAAAGAGAACTTCTAAGGGAAATTCACAAGATTGTTGGAAAGGTATTTGAGGATGTTCCCGACCTTGAGGGATTAGTAATCGGCCAAGAAAAAATAGGAACAATTTACATGAAAGGGAATGACATACGAATCTCAAAAACCTATGGCCCGTCAAGCAAAACTGATATACCCCATAGAGAACATGAAAAAAATGTTGACCAACCGGGAGGAGGGGAGAACAAACCTATTATAAAACCATCACCGGAAGGAGAGAAAACTGCTAAAAAAACACGAGGCTCTCGAAAAGGGATGCCTCAGTTTATGATAGTAGATCTTTCTCCTGATATTGAGGCTGAAGTAAAGGGTACTAGAATTGCAATAAACAAGAATCACCCCTTATATCAATTTGCAACAAATAGCAATCGAAACAAACGTTATCATATATGCAGAGCTGGACTTGAAGCCATATTAGATAGTTCTCTTAAAGAAGGTTCGATAAAAATTGAAGATTATTTAAATCTTAAGAGTAAAGTGATGCAAATGCTTGGTGAGCACTTATGAAACTGCCAGTAACTTTCTTCTATAGTTCCAGAGAAAAAGAAACAAAAATAGGGTATATCTTTCATATTGACAGAGAACAATTTGCTAGTGATCAAGAATATGATAAAATCCTTCCTAATGTAAAGAAAGCTTACCTTAAATTCATTAAGAATGCTAGGCACGATGGATTGAAGAAAACACTTGATAAATTTCTTAGACAAATTTCAAACATAGCAATTCTTGACTCAACATTCATAGAATGCGCATCTATAGATTTGAATATTAACACGACACAGATTAGGAAAGCAATACTTTCAACGGACTATATCATTGAACGTCTAAATATTATTAAAAATAATCTTAGAAAGTTAAAAAAGAATGACCCGGTCGAATATGCTGAGAGCTTGGGGGAGCTTGTATCTTTACTTGGATTTGAGGGAACTATTAAAATTTTAGGACGTAATAACATCCAAATAGGCAAATCAACTCTCAGGTCTCTTCATAAGGTCTCAATGCTCCCAATTAATATAAAGAGACTTATCAAAGAAGGGAAAATGCCTCTTACAATTGCTTTTGAACTACCTACAGACGAGCGGATTTGGGAATTTGCTAAAAGAATTTCTAACTTAAAATATCATGAGGCACGAAAAATCCTTAAACAATTAAAGCATAATAAAGGTTTTCTAAATAGTATTTAATCAATATCTTAATAAAATATGAAAAAAGGACGCATATGAAGAGCTATGTGAGGAGTTGAAGTTATGTCCTAAGCTTGTTCCTGATCCTTTATGACCATATCAATATTAGGACTCATAGCACAATCAGTTGATTAGGAAGAAAGGAATAAAATAGCAGAACGAAAGAAAACTCAGAGTGTGCCCTTGGTTTGATTAATAAGGCTGACAAACTGTTCTTAATAGCTTTCGAGTAACTTCTTAGAGATTATCCTAGTTATTCCAAAGTAGTTTCCTTGTATATAAATGCTATGGAACTATGTGTAAAAGTCATTTTTAAGATAATAGGATTAGATTATCCTAAAGAACATCAACTCTTGTACGATAAAGAAGGAAGGGTTTTCTGTAACTAAGGAACTTTTGCAAAAGGTATCTTCTGAATATCCTTCTTTTAAGGATAGCATTGTAAGGGCGATTTCTCTAACTCATGACTGGTATAATTCTTGTACAAAGGCAAAGTATGGGATT
>Ga0081529_119885_pt1 | contig 10245 bp, 11 predicted proteins | sample EchGeymetagenome_FD_71012 | JGI IMG/M metagenome (GOLD analysis project Ga0081529, IMG submission 71012) | Ferrous microbial mat and aquatic microbial communities from Echinus Geyser, Yellowstone National Park, USA - transect B T=78-80 C v2... ...
TTCCACTAATTTTATTTTATTATCTTTTATTAATAACCTAGCTTGCCAATTCTGTTTATAATCTCTACTATTTGATGATGTTATTGTTTTATTATTATATTCTAATACCAAATTTTCTTTTTCCTTTTTTATAGTTACCTTACCATCTTCCAAAGATAACTTTAATCCTATACCTAATATATCCATAAATTATTTTATGGAAAGTGAGATATAAAAAGATTATTAAAAATTTGTTAAGTAATTTATATATATGCCGCCGTAGCTCAGTTGGTAGAGCAGCCGGCTGTTAACCGGCAGGTCGTGGGTTCAAGTCCCACCGGCGGCGCTATTCATTATAATATTTATATAATTGCTTTCTATTTGCTTCTAGTTGTATATTCTTAATATTTAAGTAATCTGCAGCAGATAAAAATTCTGTACCATGATTTTTTCCAATTTCATTTAAATTAGCTAAGATTTTTACATAATCTAAAGATCTGGCCATATGGTGGTCAATTATTATTTTACTAACTTTTGTATTTTCTAATAAATTTTCAATATTTTTATAGAATGTTTCATTATATGAATTATCCCATTTTATATGATAAAAAGGAGGACCAGATAGTATTATATAATTTGGATTTTTTTCTATTATATAATTTAGTGTAGAATCTGTTAGAATACCTTGTATATCAGATCCAAAAAATAAAGATTTATTTTTATATTCTATATATGTACCGATTACATAACCTAGGTTTGAATTTTCTACTCCATGAAATAGTGGAGGAGATATTTCTATATGCGTATTATTAAATTCAAATACTTTATTATCTCCAATATTTATTTCAGATTTATTTTTTATTTTTTCATATACATCTCTCCCTCTTTTTCTTTGAGAGTTATTTATATAATTATTAAAATCCTTTATAATCAATTTTTTATTATATAATATCTTGAAATGTTCTTCTTTCGGATTCGGACAGTGGTCCCAATGATAATGGGTAATAATTATTAAATCAACATCCTTTGATAATTCAATTATTTCTTTTTTTCTATTCTTTAATTCTTCTAATTCAATTTTATGGGGTTTTAAATTGTATCTATAAGGAGCAATTGCAATAGAAGGATCTATAAATATTTTAATATCGGTTTTAACAATTGTTGCCATAGATCTTGTCGAAAATGAATCATATGCAACTGGTATTATTATCATTAAAGAATATTAATAAAAAATTTAATAAACAGCTTTTCCTAATTTTTCAAGAAGTTTCTTTTCATGATAATCAAATGTATTCCTATCTTTTGATGGATTCATTCCATATAGTTTTATTGTAGGCTTAAGATTTATTCCAAATAGTTTGAGAAGTTTGGCAATAATTCTATTATATTCACTTATCTCAAACATAAATCCAGAATATTCTTTATATTTTCCATTTATAATTTCAGCAACCTTTCTTACAAATATTTCTCCAGGTATTTTTGGATAGTCTTTTAATTTACTACCCATACCTTCTTCTCCAGTTTTTATTGTATCTGGAGATAGTTCAATAACTCTTCTTTCTCTATTGTTTACTTCGTCATCATATATTAATGCAGCTACATATCTATCTAAAGCAGCTTTAGTAATTTGGTATATATGATCCCAACCACCCACATAATATGCAGAAATAGAAGCCATATATATAGTATCTAAAATAAGGGTATTCTTTAATAGTTCAATGTCTGTCGCTATTATAGATTCTACATTTGTCTCCCAAGCTTTTCTTATTTCTTCTATACTATATTTTGATATATCTCCTCTATAATCGTATAAAATTCCAATATTGTAAAATACTGATACTTTATATCCTTTATTTACATATTCTTTTATTTTTTCTATTATCCTTTTTCTATCTTCATCCTTTGTTAAATCTCCAACTACATAGTCATCTATTTTCTCTTCATTTTTCATACTAATTAATACATTTTCTTTCCTTCCATTTCCAATAATAATATATCCATTCTTTTTTAATTCTTCTGCTAATAATTTACCAATACCACCAGTAGCTCCTAATAAAAATATAACTTCCTTTTTTTCTTCATTCATCATAATATTATCAAGACTCATAGTAAGGATAAATTATCAATATATTCTAAAATAGCATTTTTCATATCTTCTTTTACTAAATCATTAAAGAATTTTTTAATTGGTTCTTTTACATTTTTATCTACTTTACTTGAATATGCATAAATTATTTGACCATTATTATATAAAAATCCTGTTAAATAGTATCCTTTTTCTTCATATTTTTTTATATCTTTTGTATATATTAATTTTGGATATTTTTCATTATTTTCTTTTCTTTTATATTCAAATGTATAAATTTTACAATTCAGATTATTTAATATACATAAATTTTTGAAAAATTTTTTAGAATATTCTGGTATCTTTAATTCTAATATTTTATCTTTCGATCTATATCCAATAATTGTTGTGTATAAATTATTTTTACTATCTTTATGTATAAATGATGAGGCAAAACCTGAAATTTTTATTCCATAGTTTTCCCATATTTTAAATATTTTACTTGAAGTTGGTAAATATGTAACAAAATCTGCAGCTACAGATATATCTCGTTTTAAGAAATAATGATAAAGTTTTTTTGCAATTCCTTTATTAGAATGATTTTTATCAGCAACAGTGTAAAGATTATACCATATTCTATATCTGAATGTCCAATGAGATAATCCTGCTATTTGATCATCTTTTATATATAAAAGAATAATATCTCCTTTATCCAATAATCTTTTTATATAATCTTCTTCATAAATTTTATATGAATTTTCCCCCTCATCTTCAAAATCAAAATAAAATTTATTTTCTTCAATATTTTTTCTGATAAATTCTATAATATTCTTTATATCATTATAATCAGCTCTTTTAATATATTCACTTGTATTCATGATTATTAAATATTAAGGGAAAGATATATACGGTTAACAGCGTTATATATATCCCAATATTTTTGCAGTTTTTTCGTCCATATAATATGCTTCTATTCCTCTATCTCTTAATCTCTTAGCAAAGTATCTAGATAGTATTCCTTTTTCGCATATTAATAAATATTTATTACCCTTTTCAAAATTATATTTAGAAAATTCTTGAAATCTCACAATTATTAGATCCTTCTTATCTGGAATTTTCAAATTGAATTCTTCAATATTTATATTATTAACTTCTCTAATCTTTTCAACTTCTTTATCAAAATCTATATTTAATTTATTTAGTTCAGAAATTACTATATCTATTTTTGGTTTTGTTACTGGATGATTTTCAATTTTACATATATCTGGTGCTCTTATATCATATATACCAATTTTCTTTGATATATCCAATATTTCACTTTTGTTAAATCCAATTAATGGTCTTAATACTAAAATATCTACAAGACTATCTAATATTTTTAATGAATCAATTGATTGTGAAGAAACCTGCCCCAAAGATTCTCCAGTAACTATACAATCATAATTGTTTTTCTTTGCAAATTTTTCTGCAATTTTATATATTATTACTTTAAATAATATTTGTTTATATCCTTCTTTTACATTAAATAAATATCCTATATCTAAATCATATACATATAATTTTGAATTTGGAAAATATTCTTTCAATTTATTATAAACATTGTATATATAATGTAAATAAATATCTCCAGCAATATTAATAAATAAAAAATCAATTTTTAATCCTCTTTTTGAAATTATATATGAAGATATTGATGAATCTGATCCACCAGAAAATAATAAAATTCCTCTGCCTTTAGATCCTTCTGGTAATCCGCCGGGTCCCTTAATTATTCTATCATAGATAAATGTATAATCTTGATGAATTTCAATATATAATATTTTTTCAGGATCTTTTACATCAACTTTTAATTTATATTTATTTAAAATTTCTTCTCCAATAATTTTATTAACTTCTATAGATTTATAAGGAAAGTTTTTATCAATTCTTTTTGTAGATATTTTAAATCTATTAATATTTCCAACAAAATTGCTCAAAAATTCTGAGGAATATTTTTTTATATTTTCTATAGATGTCTCAAAATAAATAGCTGGATATATATTTTTTATTCCTGCAATATTTCTTAATATATTTATCCAATCATCTTTATAATCCCATATTATTATTCTACCTCTTCTATTTTCTATTTTATCAAAATTTATTCTATTTTTAATATCTTCTATTAATATATTTATCAGCTTTTTCTTTATTTTTTCAGATTTTGTCCATATCTCATCAATACCAATCAATATGCAATTATACATAAATATTTTTATTATAAGAAATTATTATAATGTTATGTTAATATTATATTCAAAATATTTATTATATCATAACGATCCAAACCATATAGAAAATAATAGAAGATTATTAGTAATAAAAAAACTGATAAAAAATGATTATAAGAAAATAGGAAGAATAAGGAAAGATATATACAGATACATAAATTATGCACATAGTTGGAAATACATTAGGATGATAAAAAGAATGTGGAAAGATTCATATAAAAATAATAGAATTATTTATTTAGATTCTGATACATATATATCCCCTTTATCATTCTATTCCATCCTTAAATCTGTTGAAGGTGTACTAAAGAGTATAGAAATAAATGATAAATATATCTTTATACCTACAAGACCACCAGGTCATCATGTTCCAAGAAATCCATTAAATAATAATAAGTCTCTTGGATTTTGTATATTTAATAATATTGCAATTGCTGGAATGTATGCAAGAAAAAGGTATAAAAATGTATTAATCTTTGATATAGATCTTCATCATGGAAATGGAACTCAGGATGTAATTGAGAATAAGAAAAATATTTATTATATATCTACTCATGCAAAAAATATATATCCAAATACTGGTTTAGAATCTGGAGATAATTATTTTAATTTTCCATTAGATTTTAATATAGATGATAATTATTATATTAATTTATTAAAAAATGAAGTATTTCCTACAATTGAAGAAATAAATCCAGAAATTATATTAGTATCTCTAGGATTTGATATGCATAAAAAAGATCCTTTATCAGTATTTAATATTACATTAAAATCATATGAATACATTTTTAATTATTTAAAAAAATTCAATAAGGTTATATATATACTAGAAGGTGGATATAATGAGAGAGTAATTTATAATGGTATAAGTAGATTATTAAAAATATATGGATAATTTCTATTTAGGATTCTCAATAGCATCATTTCAAACAGAGGGAAATTATAATAATCAAGATTGGTATTATTTTATTAAAAAGGGAAAGTTACCAGAAATAGATAATGCTTGTAATTTATGGGAAAAATATCTAGATATAATTCCAATATTAATTGATCTAAATGCAAATGCTTTTAGATTTTCAATAGATTGGGCTAGAATATATCCCACTAAAAATAAGATAGATTATTATAGTATGAAAAAGTATGTAGAATTTACTGATAAATTAATAAAAAATAATATAGAACCATTTATAACCCTATGGCATTATGTTAATCCATTATGGTTTTATAATTTGGGTGGATGGGAAAATAAAGAAAATATAGAATATTTTGTTGATTATTCATATTTTATAATTGATACATTTTCAAAATTGGGGGTTAAGTATTTTATATCATTTAATGAACCATGGATATATATATTATCCTCTTATATCTTTGGTAAATGGCCACCATTTAAAAAAGTAAATTCAATAGAAGATTTAAAGAATGCAATAGCAATATTAGATAATATATTTTATGCAAATAAGGAGTTATATAAGATAACAAAAGAATTTAATGTTTATTTAATATATACGGAAAATTTATCATTATTAAAATTACCATTTAACTTTTTATTAAAGGATATAATAAGTTCAAATATTAATTTAATATTTCCAAAGGAAACAGATTTCTATGGAATAAACTATTATGGTATATATAAAGATATAAAGGATATAGATGAGAGAAAACCATCTTTTAGTGTATCTATATTAGATGATATTCTAAAGAATTTAGATAAGCCAATATTTATAACAGAAAATGGAGTAAATACTGAAGACGAATTTTTAAGAGTTAGAACTATTAAAAGATATTTATATTATTTTGTAAAAAACAGAAAAAAATATAATATAAAAGGATACTTTATTTGGTCTTTGATGGATAATTATGAGTGGGATTTTGGATATAATGCAAAATTTGGAATATTAAATAGAAATTTATCAAAAAAAGATTCCTATTATGAGATAAAAGAAATATATAGAAAATTAAATCAAAAGCTTAATATATCCAAGTAAAGGTATTCTTAATATTCCTACTCCAATAATTCTATTTGGATCCATATTGTTTTCTCCTTCAAATATTATTGGTCCGGGATTATTATCACCCATAATTATAAAGTTACTATTATTATAACCAACTATTCTATGAAAAATGTCCTCATTTTCATATATTGATGATCCTTTATATAAAATTACATCACCAATTTTTAAATATTGCGTATTAATTGGTAAAATTATTATTATATCTCCAACATACAACCCATTTGGATATGAAAATTGTGAAAATTCTTGTTGTGTAATGTTATATTGCTCATATTTTTGGAAATTAAAATAATAATGTTCCATGCTTGGCGATACTATTACTGAAAATAATGGTGGATATACAATTTGAATAATAAAATATAGAATAAATATAAATATTAGAAATAATGTATCGCTTAAATAATCATCTCCAAAAAATATTTTTACTATTAGTTTTTTTATTTTTTCAATCATATACTCTCCATGTATATCCGCACTTCACACATCTATAAAATTTTGTTTCACCTTCATCTCCAGCTCTTGTTTGAATAGACCAGAAATATGCCCCCTTATTTCCACATTCAGGACATACAATCTCATTATCAATTGGATACAATTTATAATCTTCTTCCATAATTGTAATTTCTGAAGACTTATTTATATTTTCTGTAAGTAATAAAGAATTTGCATCTTTTACTTTCTCTTTATATCCACAATTTGGACATACCAAATAGTTATTTTCTTTCTTCATCAAGCTTCCGCATTTTGGACAAAATTTCATAAAAATATTTAATATCATAGAAATGTTTATAAACCTTCCACTTTTTTATTTATTCCCAAAAATATCCAAAATAAGGTAATGAAGAAGATGGCGATTGATATATTTATTTCAAATGAAAAATTATTTATAATATTTTCTAATTTATAATTAATGGTTTGATTATATTGATTTAGATATTCATTTATTGTTGAATTTAAGTTATTTAAGAATGTTTGATTTACATATGTTAAATTATTATATAATATATACGCTCCATTTGTATCACCATTATTTTCTAAAATATTTATTGCTGTTTCATAACCACCAATATATGTATTCAACAATTGATATTCGTATATTTGATATAAATCATTTATGTTTGAAACATAAAGATTTTCTAACTTATTATGCACAAATTGATTTACTATATTAATGAATATTGAACTGTTAAGAACAATGAATAAAATAGATAAAAAATAGATTAACATTGTGAAAAAAGAATATTCAATTTTTATTATTTTAAATACAAAGAATAATAAAAATGTTATATATATGTTTATAAAATTATTAAACAATAAAAAACCAATAACATAATACATAATTCCAATAATTAAATAGAAGGCCTTATTTTCTACTTCTCTTGATAAATATGTTCCTAAATAGAATGTTATTAAAAAAGATATCAAACTAATCGATAAGATAAATAAAAGACCATAATTTATTGTTGAAGATAATAGATTATTTATTAAATCTAGGGAGTATATATAGGAAAAGTATAAAGCTATAGAAGATTCTATATATAAAATTAATGATAATATATAATTTTTAATCATAAATTAGTTTTTTTAATAAAATTTTTAAAGATATTTTAATAAAGTATGAAGAATGGATCTATATCCAATAATATTGGGAATAATTCAAGGTATTAGTGAATGGTTGCCAATAAGTAGTAAAACACAAGTTCTAATAGCTTCAAACTATTTACTAAATATTAATGCGTCGATCGGATATACATTTGGACTATTTATGGAGATTGGAACGGTATTGTCTGCTTTATTATACTTTAGGAAGGATATATACCAAATATTAAGGGATAAAAAAATGTTATACTATATAATCATTGCAATAATTTTTACGGGGTTAGTTGGCGCTCCTTTATATATTATTTCTGATAAATTATTGGAAAATGCATATAATATATCCATACCAATGATAATTTTGGGATCAATACTTATTTTAGATGGAATCTATATATACTATACAAGGAATAAGATAAAAATAAAGGATAAAAAGGATCTTAATTTAAGAGATATAATCATTATTGGAATCGCACAGGGGCTTGCTGCTCTACCTGGCGTTAGTAGATCTGGAATTACAGTATCAACTATGTTATTAATGGAATATGATCCAAAATTTGCTTTTTCTCTTTCATATATTCTATATATACCAGCAGCCCTTGGAGCATTCTTTCTAACTATATTAGCTTCTAAATCTAATATCACATATGTGACATCTAGTATAGGGTATTATGGAATTCTAACTGCAATAATTGTTTCATTCATAGTTGGTTATCTAACCATTGGTATTTTAATGAAATTAGCAAAAAGTAAAAAAATATATTATATCGACTATATACTCGGTATTATAGCAATAATAATTAGTTTAATAGGTTTGATATATGGTTAAAATATAATAATTTATATATTTGAATTAGAACATAATATACATGGATTGGAGAAAGCTTTTGTTAGGTATGTTAATGATACCAGCTATGTTAGAAATATATTCGCAGCAGCCAATAGTCGGATATCCAGTGGTAATAAATAATCAGATTAATATATCTAATCCAAATAGTTATGCGGTATATGAAATAGATATATATAATCCAACAAATTATACATATTATTATGATATTTCTCCACTATCCTCTCAATGGTTCTTTACCATAGGAGAAAATAATACAATGATTTCTGGAGACTTATATCCTAATCAATTAGAGAACATAAAAATATATATGAGGCCTCTAGGTTTTATTAATCAAATACCTGAAATAGTTGTATATTTGCATAATATAAATATTACCTCAGAATATTATTCAGATATAATTCAATTTACTCCATTATTGTATTATAATCAACCAACTATGACAAATTCAACCACAATTTTACCATTATCAGTAAACTTTGAATTATCTAGCTCAACAGTAACTCAAAATAGCTTTATATATCTAATAGGAATAATAAACAACCCAAATAATTACAGTCAAAATTTATCAATTAATATATCTTCTGATATCAATTTTTCGGCTTTTTATAATGAGACATTGAGTCCTGGAGTAAATATATATCAAATTCCAATATTTATATTGAATAATGTTTCTGTAGGAGATCATCAATTAGTAATATATTCAAACAATAATATATATTATCTAAATTTCACGGTTTTTCAATTAAATACAACCCCAGTAATAGAAATAAATAAAAATGGATTAGAATATATAATAAATATAACAAACCTATATAATTATCCAATTAATTATACATACTATCTGCAAAGTTATTATGGAATATTTTCTACATTTTATCCATATCAATATTATACTGGCAATATAAATGGATCTAAATATGCTATATATAATGTATTTTTATTACCTGGACAATCTTATACAATATATGAGAACTTTAATTATCTATTATTAGCTGAAATTATAGCTTCAATATTGATAATATTATTTGCAGTATTCTATGTACTATTAAGAGATAATGTAGATATATCAAAAGAAATATTGAAGATTGATCTAGATAAAGAAACTGTAGATATAACAATAAATATAAAAAATAAAAGTATATTTCCATTAAATCAAATTAAATTGGTAGATAGAGTAAATGGACCATTAAAAGTAAAAGAATATAAAATTGTAGAACCATCTTCAGTTTATAAAGTAGATAGTAACTACAGCTTGAACTGGAAATTTGATAATATAAGAAGAAATGAAGAAATAGTTATTTCTTATACATTAGAAGCAAAAGATATAAAGGAATATAAAAATATAGAATTACCAAGAGCAGAATTAAGATATAGATATTTAATTTGGGATAGAGTTAAATATTCCAACGGATTAATTATAAGAATTACAAGATAATTTCCACTTTTTAGTTAATCTTTAACCTTTTATTTTTG
>Ga0081529_145633_pt1 | contig 10223 bp, 13 predicted proteins | sample EchGeymetagenome_FD_71012 | JGI IMG/M metagenome (GOLD analysis project Ga0081529, IMG submission 71012) | Ferrous microbial mat and aquatic microbial communities from Echinus Geyser, Yellowstone National Park, USA - transect B T=78-80 C v2... ...
GGGAAAGTGATTTTATAGATGGATATTCGAATATCAGCGCAGAATGGGAAATCGAGAGAAGAATTGTTGAAAACTGTATAATTGAAGACCTAGGAGGTTTTGTCATAGCCACTGCAGCCTCACCAGCGCAATCCCCTGCGAAGAGAAAGAAAGAAGGTGAAGCGTCCCAACGACAAGAGAGAGGACTTGCAGTAAGGAGAACTTCGGTATTTCAATTTAGCTATGCTGTTCCTACTCTGGACGCAATACTTGAAGGCGCTTCTACTACTGACGTTCAAATGCAGGTAAGAATGGCCAATGTAGGACAGAGCTTAGCGAACAAAGTTAACTACGAAAGTCCAATTCAAGCACCCTATAATAAAGAAATAGTTTCTGCAGTTTATTCGTTTATATTCAACTTTGATGCAGATAAAGTTGGTGTAAATTCTTATACTAATGCCGAAATGTATGATGTCAACGAGAAGAAAAGACGAATAAACTTAGCGTTAGATTCTTTGAAATTAGTAATCGACGGTCAATTTGGCGCATCTAAATCTAGATATAATCCATTCATGGAAAGAGAATTAATAATTGCATCGTTAACTAAAGGTAACGTATTATTTACCGTTTCATCTCCTTCATTAAGGTTAGAAGATTTCATAAAAGAGACTTTAGAAAGAGCAAAAAGTTATGTGACTGAATTTTCTAATTTAGAAATAACGCTCTATGTATGGGCGAATAAAACTAGGTCGAATAAAATAAAAGTCGACGAAAAACCTTTGGTTAATTACATAGAAGAATTCAAAAAGAACTTATCTAACAAAAGATTAAATATTGAATATATAGAATCATACATACACTCTGATCTAATCGAGGCAATAAAAGGAAAAATGAATTTAACAACCACTAAGTAAAGTTAAGGATTTATGAAAGCTTACTTTGTTACTTTAAGATTCCATTGGGGATATTCAATAAGAAATTATTTTGCGTCTAAAGTTACTGATACCTACACAATTCCTCCTTTAAATACTGTTATCGGAGCGTTGGCAATGGCAAACTGCGTTAGAAACGGTATGCATATTGAAAATGTTTCGAGAGCTTCCAATGCTAAAAATTTTGCTTCGCGTATAAAATATGCTACTTTCATGCTTAAGTATAGACCATTAAAATTCACGAGTTTATTAAGATATTCAACTTCAATATATTGGCTTACAGCATATGATGTGTTCCAGAGAGAAACAAAACTCTCTGAACTCTTTAATGCTATGCAGTTTGGTTTAAATAGCTACTTAAATGGAATTATGAATATTCTGATAGTTACCGATCTAGAAAAGGCTGATTTATATTCAATAACTAGACTTGGGTCTAAGGAATCGATTGTTTCAGTGATCAGCGTAAAGGAGGTGGCTGGAAAGAAGATCGATAAAGGAAGTATTATTAAAAATATCACTTTCTCTTTTAATAAAGATTTGGCTGAGAGGATAATCGGAAATTTCTTTATTGAAACTATTCCATCATATAATGAAGCTTTTTATAATTTCTTTATGCGACCCACGGATATTGTTACTGAAACAGTTTGTATTCCAAATCCAATTGTTTCCCTTACCACTTCAAAAGAAGCATGTTTATTTTCAACGGATGTTGGAAATGCTATAGGGCCTAGTGATCTATGTTAAACAAGGTAGTTTTACCTCCCGTAATGTTGCCTTTTTTTAGAGATGCAACAGTAACTTTTTGGAATTATGCATTCTCTAAGTGTGATATAAAAATACATAGCGTCGAGATTGAAAAAGGATTAGAGGTTCTTAATATTGATGGTAATATTTGTGATTGTATAATCAGTAAGTTAAATAATTTGTGGATAGTAAAAAGAGGGTGCAATAATACGACCTTAGATCATTTGTCTTACGGTGAATTAAAATTTGATGGCGAAGGGATAAATCTTAAATTAGGTAAAAAAGATCGCAGATTCTTTAGACTGGGTATGTATAAAGAAATGAATGAAATAAGAAGACTTATGCTATATGGTTTTGCTAGAGGTTTCCCTTTATTAAGAAATAGAAGTACTAAAGAGAAGAGTCCAGATGCAAAAAGCGGTAAGTTTGATTTATCTATAGAACCTTGGAGTCATGGTCTAGTGATAAGAGCAGGTATGACGTTAGGAAAAATAACGAATGATATTTTTTTATTTACTACCGATATATCACAAGATAAAGAAGTAATTTCTGAGTTCTTCAGAAGCGATTTTGATAAGTTAAAAGATTTAATTAAAAGTGTAATAAGTACATTTAAAGGAAAACTTAAACAAAGTCCAATAATTCAAGACATACTACACGAAAGACTTCTTTTAGAAATTGTTAAAAGCTCCTTATACTCTTCAATATCTTATGCCCTGAATTGGCCTTCGTTAAGAATTTATATAAAGACTAATACTTCCATGACATCCATCGATATACCTTCCTCCACATTTGATCTAGCTAAGACGGCTGTGCTCAATTCAGCAGATATTTTAGGATATTCTCCCTTAAGATTAATAAAAACAGTTATACAAATTATTGATAACGGGATAGGTGTGGAACACAAAGTATTAAACCCAATGTATATACTGGCAAGTTCAATACTTCAAGGCAATCCTGATATTGAGTTACTTTATAATCTAGAAAGAGCGATTAGAAGTGAGAGTAGCGCTTAATAAGTTAGAAGAATTAATTAGAAAAGAAAGAATAGTCACAGCGATATTACCTACCGCATATGGCAAATCAAGCTTCTTTAAGCAAAACCGACAGCTTCTTGATGAAATAGGGAAAACTATTCATGTTCTGCCTTTGCAAGCTATAGTCTCAGACTTATATGATAAAATGAAAGGAGTTTTTGGTGACGATTTAGGATATCAAATGGCTTTAACGATACCTGACGGTGTTAAAAGGCCATTTTTGTCTAGAAAATATATGATAACAACGGTTGATAGCTTTATACTTGATTTTTACGGAATACCTATTCATGAGCTTTATAGATCCAAGTGGCATAGCGATATAGCAATGTTGTTTACCAAAGTATCGAATATCATTTTGGATGAATATCATCTGACGGTTACTTTAGATACAGATGACGTAGCGTCAGAATTTACGAAGGTTATAACTTCTATTGAAAAAACAATAGAATACGCCAAGAGGAAAGTAATCATATTTACCGCAACATTGCCTAAAAGTCTAGCCATAGGAAAAACACTGGTATTAGCGCCAGATGGTCATCCTTTCGTGACAAATGATATGATACGAGTTTGGGATGATAAAGACGAATTCATCTCAAGCTTTTCTACATATACAAATAAGGTTAAAACATATGTTACTAAAAAAGACAAAGAATCTCTTATCGATGAAGTTTTGAGGAACTATAAAGATAAAAGAATTCTGATAATGCTAAATCATGTTAAAGATGTAGAAAATTTAGGAAATAAGTTCAATGAATGTTTATTCATTCACGGACTATTTACGCAGGAATCTAAAGAGCGTCTTATCGAAAAGATAAAGAATGCTAATTATGTAATATCTACACAAGTGATAGAAGCTGGTGTAGATATAAGTTTCGATATACTTATAACTGATGTTGCCCCTGCTTTTTCATTAATTCAAAGAGTGGGAAGAATATTGAGACAGCCTGAAGAATTCAATAAAAAAGACATGGGCGAAGTATATATCTTAGTTGGTGACGTCAAAGAGCAAATTAAGGAGGTTTACGACTTCGAAATGACTCAAGAAACTCTCAAGGTATTATTAACAAATAAAGCGGAAAATGATAAGGTAGAAATAAATTGGCGCCTTGCCGAGATCGATAAAAATAAACTCGACTATTTAAAATTAATACTTTCGTTAGAAAGAAAGATCAATGACATCATAAGTTCTGCTAAAAAGAATACCAATATGGAACAGTTTTTGAATCTTATAACTAATATTCATCTCACTCCACAGAAAATTATTGGAGAATTAGATTCTCTATTTGCTGGTTCCTTTATAAGATCTTCAGCTCTAATACCTGTTATAGTTATTAGAAATGATAAAAAAGAAGAACATGCTACTTTAAGTTGGAATAGATTTCTGAGACTCCTACAAAAAGTTGAAAAACTAAGATTTTCATACAGTATTTTTAAAAAGGAAGAAGGAGAAAAAGAAGAAACAAAAGAAATAGGGATTGAAAAAAGTGATTTATACTACAATATGCCATTGGTTAGCATACGTAAGATAATTAATAAAGTAAGAAAGGAAGAAAAAGAGTTGGATGAAGATCTATCAGGTTACATTAAAATTGTACCTAAAGGATTTGTGATACCTGAAAATTTTATAGGTATCGAAAAAAGAGATGGAGACGAGTTTTATTACGTTAAAGATATCTAAAATGTGGGCTAGATACGATTGTAAAACAGGTGAAAAAGAAGATCTTATAGATCATCTAAAAAGAACAGGTGAAACGGCTTCTAAAATAGCCAAATGTTTAGAAGGAATTTTAGGTATAAATATGGAGAATGAGGCACTAATAGCAGGTCATTTTCACGACCTCTTTAAGGTAGTTTATCAGCCTGAAGATATTAGTAAGTTCTGTGAGCAGAATGAGAAACTCACTTTTAGGTACCATGAAATTGCTTCAGCTATATTTCTCGGGAATTATGCACTAAAAGTAGACGATAAGAATATGAGCCCTCTTAAAGAAGAGCAGATAAGAAGAGTAGTTAAAGCTGTTCTTTTTCATCATCAAGGACTAAGGGTTATAACGCTTCAGAACTTCTATGAAGGTTTCTATGATATTTTAAAAAAAATAAACAAGAAAAGAGACGAGATTGAAAAAATGGTAAACTATGTTTTAAATCAATTGGGATATAAGACAATTTCTAACATTAATGAATATCTAGATTTCAGGACTCTAGAAGGAATGCTAATTAAAGTGAATGAGTATGATAGATTATTAAGCGGAATATTAATTGTAGCTGATAATTATACTGTATTAAGAAGTCTTAATAAGCGGGCTAGTAGATTACTTGAAGATGAAATTATTGATTTTTTGAGAGCGGTAAGTCTTCCTTAATTTAAATAAAAAGAAGATGAAGCTGTTAAGCAAGAGTTACCAGCAATATATCCAACAGAAGCTTTAATTCTTTGGCTTCTAATAAATTTGGCAGAGTAAGCAATTAAAAACGTTAACCTATATCTTGTAGCAATAAGCGGGCCAAAGGATTATATTATACTACTATTACCTAATTTTCCTATCCATGTTATAACAGTTATTAGTTCTCGAATTCCAACGAAGATAAGTATTTGCAACTCGCCTCTGCACAGACAAAATTTAAACCCTTTTTCCATTTCTTTATTTGTTATTCCTATACTTCTTAAAAGTTCTATCTAGCCATATCAAAATAAACAAATAATTAGCATAATATACTATGCTTAAGCAATCTGTTCAGATAATCTTACGCGGATTTTATATTATTTATTTTAGTTATCTCAATCAATTTTTTGCATAAGCTATATACTTTTTTAGCCATTTCAACTGCATTTTTAGCTTCTTCTTTGCTAATTAATTCATCTGGAGCTAAACCTAGCTCCTCGTTTCCATACATACTTATTTCTCTTTTCTTAGAAAGAGTTTTAGAAGTATTAGCTAAAAAGCTAATTTCATTTTGAAACCATTCAGGAAATCTGTTTTTAACACTTATTAATATATCTGATACATCATGTTTCTTAGGATATTCTATTGCAACGAGTTTCAAAGAAGCCTTCAAAGATAACTCTACGCATTCCTGAGATAATCTTAATGCATATGCATACAGCTCTTCCTCCAAAGCTTCTTCTGCATCTTTTAATCTTGCCTCAGCTTGTTTGAGAAAAGACCTTGCTATTTCTACAATTTTCATATGCTTATAATTTCACCAAATTTGTAATCGGGCTTTAAATCCCAATACCATGTATCTTCATCGATGAAAATACGTCTAGCATTTAATTCTATGAGTTTTGCCTTCAATTTAACCAATATTTTTTCCAAGAAAAATTCTTCGTCATAAATTATAATACCTTCTTCTGTTAAATCTAAGAGAATTAAAGGAAATCTCGTTACTTCTTCCTTTCTAAGAGGAAGGAAACTTAGGCTAGTGTATATTCCATCTCTTTTTAAACGTTCAATTTCATCAAAAACTTTTTCTTCAATAGTTATTAATTTATCAATCCTAGAAGCTAAAGTTCCTTTAAAATCATCGGAGATAATTAAAATATCCAAGTCACTGTTGAATTTAGCTTTTCCACGTGCAACAGAACCATATATACATAAAGAAGTTAAACGAAAATTTTTTGAAAGATTTAAAAAAGTATCGTAAATTAATTGAATATATCTTTCTTGCTTAATTTTTTCCAAGTTTTTTATTTTTCCTGAACTCATTAAAACAAATGATTCTGGCTTAATTACTCTATATAATCTAGGTTTGGATTTTTTATATATGTACAATATTCTATGCTTATGAAGTTTACTAAAGGCTACATTTATCCATTTATTATTTTTATTAATTATTTTTTTAGCGTTTTCAAAAGTGAAAGGTTCTACACAAAAGTTCACGTAAAGTTTAGAATAAACTTCTCCAAGCCATTTTGGAATCCACATACATTAACAAATAATTTATCTAAACTATTTATTTATTTTACAATGAACAAAAGCCTTATTCTTTGTAAAGATAAAACTTGAATACTTTAAAAGAAAATTTTCTTTGAATGGAGAGCAATAAATCAATCAGATCTAGCGCTAAAGTTACTTTAATTAAATTGAAGGATTTCTTTAAATCTTATGATTTCTTGCTAAATTGGAAATATATCGTGGAAACTTTAGCTTTTCAAGTATAGGTTAAAATATGGGATACACTAAAAATCTAAATCTTCCTATTATAATTTCCGCATTATTGATTTCGATATTCATAATTTCAATGTTGTACATCCATCCTAACTTAATTAAAGCAGGTACTCAAGCTAATATAGTTGCAACTAATACTCCTAATACGGGCATTAGTGATTCATCCTTTACTTGTGATATTCCTATCATTAAAGGAAGAACTGAGATGGCTAATCCATCTAAAATGCAAGGTTTGGATGGTTATACTGTGATTTATTTAGGCTATTCTCAATATTCCCAAAATATTTTATGTGCAATTTCCGATTTTCTGGTTGCTTCAGGGAATAACAATTTTCTGGTTAAATCAAACTGAAACGTACTAGCATATATATTGTTTATAGATAGTTATTGGTTATCAAACGATTAGAATTTAATAAACTCTATTGGTTATATAAGAGAACATTTACATAAATGAAAACCTCGCCATTTATGGCGGGGATGAAAAGGCTTAAATATCTTAGAATTTAAATTTTTTAGGAAATTCAGTGACGCCCCTCCTAAGCTCGATAGATGGCTTTATGGGACTTAGGAAGGAGCATTCAGTATTGCAATTATTTAATGAAGGATTCTTTATAGAATCCAGATTTAGGGCTGGCTATCCTTTATATGAAGGTTTATTTTCATTGAAACCTGATCAAATGGAAGCTCTGATCCTCCCGACTGTCCAGCAAATGAGAAATGTAGCTCCGAATCAATGCTGGAAACCAATGAACTACTCTAAAAGGGAACCCTCACCTTTCTAGGGTGGGGAGGAGGTCAGAAAATGGAAGGATTGTTATAATACTTGATCATACAAAATAATTTGTTGATATATTTAAATTGAATAATGATAATAACCTGCAAAGGGATTGGTACATGATTAAGTTTGGGCTATTGCTTAACGTTATGGATAAAGAAATTATTGAAAAAATATCTAATGAAGCTGACAGACTAGGCTTTTATTCGATAAACATGGGAGATCACTTAGAATGGGATACATTTGAACCATTAACAACACTTTCGTATATCGCAGCTTTAACAGAAAAAAATTAAATTATCCCAACTTGTATTAAATGCAACATATAGACATCCTGCTATATTAGCAAAAATTTCTGCAACTTTGGATCAACTCAGCAATGGCAGATTCGAGTTAGGCATAGGTGCAGGTACGTCTAGAATTGAAAGTTAAAAAAATAAAAAGATCAATTAAAATATCAATTTTAATAATTAATTCAAAGAAATTTTTTGATTGTTTAAAATTGATCAAATCCTGATCATTTGAAAAAGTTTTATTTAATTAATATTGTTAAAATTATGGTAACCCACATCGTTATTTGAATGCTCAAAAGCGTGAGAAATCTGCTATCAAGCTTTCTGTCAAGCCCGTTTATCCTATTTTCTATCCTATTATCAAGACTACCAATCCTATTTTCGAGACTATTAATTCTACTATTTATCTCATTCCTTAAATCATTTACTTCTCTTCTTAAACTGCTTATTTCATTCCTCATTTCATTTCTCAAAGAATCTATTCTATCGTTTGTCGAGTCTATTCTGCTGTTAAGCTCATTCCTCGTAGCTATTACTTCGTTTCGCAAAGAATTGATATCGCCTTTTAAATCGTCTACTCTTTTAGACAACTCTTCAATTCTTCCTTCTAATTTTGATATCTTTTCTATTTCCGCACACTCATATTAAATTTATTAAAAATGCTATAAAAGCTTATACCTGTCATATTCAGGTTAAAATACCTGTATTATTTTTAACTTGTAAATTTATGAGCTGCATCAATTAAATCTTGCAATTAATTCATTAACTTAATGTAACATTACCTTATCAGAGCTCTACATTTTTGGTGGTGTTTGACTAATATCTCACAGCGATACTATCATTATCGGCGCTGTTATCACCATTTCCCACGCTCCTCCAGTCTGACCATAATTGGTCTTTACTTTTCCTTGATATTTAATTATTGCATGATCTACGCTTACGATAGGAATACCTCCTACTCTGTATTTAGGCTGTTTTGTAATGCCAAAAGGTTCATAGCTTCGCTTGGATCATCAGTTAGTAATGTGGTCCAATAAGTTCCATAGGGGTTTGTTGAGAATACCATCATTCTTTTCTTGATAAACTCTACTTCCTTATCGCTACTTGTATATCTATATAAGTAGAATTTGGTATCTAGCTGCTTTATTTTCTCATATATTAAATTCCCATTATCTTTTTTGGAAATATCCCAGAATTACTCCAAATAATTATAATCTGGGGCGTATGACATTAAAGAAGAGGAAGATTGAAATTTTTGCTTATTCTTTCATACATTTCCTTGAAGACCCTTACAACTTCTGACGATTCTAGTGAATATCCCCTTCTATCAAAACGAATATGTTCGACTTTTCTTTCTCCATCTTCTGACCAGACATAAATTCTTTGCAAAGCCTCGAATTTATCTACTAAGAATTTAATATCTTCTAAGTTAAGCGATATATGTCTGTTTCCGGTAACAAAACTAACTATTACAGTGAAAGCATCCATTGGATATGCCTCATATTCTATATTTTTTTAACGTCTCAATCTCGCTTTGATTCCTTCCTACTCTATCAGAACTCATTTTTAATTTTTCTACGAAGATTTCTGCACCCTTAGCAATTATATCCATCTTCCTACGGTTATCGGGATTAAGCGCAAATTCCCAGAAGTCTTCTTGGTTTTTACTCTGAACACCCATTATCATAGGAAATAATGTGATATTATCTATATAAATTTTAATTTCATTAATTTAATTTCGTTTGTTTTATTTTTCTTAAATTATAAAAAATCTCATATTTAAAATTTATTCATATAAACGTTTTATACCTTCTAATTTATCAAAATCCTTATCAAATGAATATATTTCATAAATTTTATTTTTCAGCATGACTACATAAGTTAGAGCATCATTCAGACCTACTCTTTTTTCTTTTGCTATCTTAAGTGCTTCCAAATATTGTTGTTTGTTTACGGTTACCAATTTAGCACTCCGAATTAAAAATTCTTCGATTGAGAGGGCTTCATCTAAAGACATATAGGCTTCTAAGAGATTAGCTATTTCAGTCATATTTGCAACCGAAATAGCTATTTTCTCTCCTTCATTAATCCTCTTTACTATTTTTTGAGCTGCCTGTTTTATTTTAACTTCATGGGGTTTAAGTTCCCTCTTTGGTTTAATGAAAGCATGTACAAATACACTAGCATCAACGAACTTCATATAATTCTCTTTTTACTCTTTTCCATTCTGAAAGATCAGATTGGATGTTTACTTCAATTGAGTCAAAAAACTTTGTGAGATCAATCTTTTTTGA
>Ga0081529_117605_pt1 | contig 10208 bp, 13 predicted proteins | sample EchGeymetagenome_FD_71012 | JGI IMG/M metagenome (GOLD analysis project Ga0081529, IMG submission 71012) | Ferrous microbial mat and aquatic microbial communities from Echinus Geyser, Yellowstone National Park, USA - transect B T=78-80 C v2... ...
ATAAGCCAGCGATGGCTAGGGCTTTTAGTTACAGGCTTAGGCAGGCATTGTACAGGCAGAATATTACTGCCCTCCTAACAAGCCAATACGCACCAACAACAGAAATGAGCTTTGGCTTCGGGCTAGAGCACATTGCAGACGGCATAATACACATGTGGATGGATAATGTGACTGAAGCCAAGGAGGTTAGGAGATGGCTAATAATAAAGAAAATGAGAATGACAAACCATGCTAAGAAAGCATATAAGGTTGATGTTGTTCCTGGGAAGGGTATTACGCTTGCTGAGGCTTGAGCCTAAACCCCCTACTCCTAATTTCCCCCTGCCTGTTTTTCTAACCTGACCCGTATGCTCGGGTCTAGCCTATCTGCTGCCGAAACCCAGACTTTGACTATGAGGGAGTTGCGTGGGAGGTTGCTTGGGTATGATAAGGATGGGCATCTTGGTAATTGGGTACTGCGTGTAAGGGGTTTTGGGAGTGTGTATGTGAATCGTAATGTTGTGAGGAGGTTTAAGGGTATTGAGGGGGTCTTGAAGGCTCCTGACAATTGGTTGGCTAGTGTTAGGCTTAATGGTGAGGCTTGGCTTTACCGTATTGCCTCACCAGGCTATGTTGAGGTGCCTAGTTTTGAGGTATTGAATGCTGTTAGGGAGGTTTTGCCTAATGTTGTGAGGTTTGGGAAGTGGGAGTCTTATAGGGTTTGGGTTGAGGAGGGTGCTACATATGGTGAGGTAACTGGTGTTCTTGGGAGGAGTAGCCACCCGAGGGTTGGGGACTTCCTGTTCCTTGCACGTGTGTTTTGGGGGAATGATGGGTATACGGCATTTAGAATCACACGGGTTTTGGGTATTCTAAAGTGCGAGAATGGGCTTGTAATGGGTATAAATGAGTTTAAGAGGGTTTTCCATGCACGCTTAAATAAACCCATTGAAGCTAAGGTTAGGGAAGTCGTCAATAGGATTAAGGGCATTATCGCTGGAAGCAAGTTCAATAATTATGATGTTGAGAGCCTTATGAAGCCCGTTGATGCGAAGGTGATTGAGGACTTGAGTAGGCGCTTCAGCGACTTCCCAAGGCTCTATGCCGGGTACCGTGCACAGTATGGGGACACACTTATGGCAGTGTTCCAGGCATTGGGGTGGATTGCAACCCATGGCTCAAGTAGAAATAGTGAGCGTGCCGTCTCGGCAATGAGTAGGCTTGCCAGCCTGAATTAAACCCCAAACCCCACCACCCCTACCCAACAGCAAAACTTAAAGACTAACACATAAGTGGATTTTCGGGGTGGGTGTTGTGAGGTTGGTTTGGTATGTGGTTGTTGGTGTTGTTGCCCTTGCCGTTGCTGCTGCCTTAATCCTCATACTGCACACTGCACATCAAGTGCCAGTGCAGTACGTTGGTTCACCCAGCGGTTTCGAGGGTTTCGTGCCGAGTGGCCAAACGGTAAGTTACAAGGGAAGCCAAGACCCAGTGGGCGATTTAATATTAAACAATGGAACAACATTAAGTAATGTTATTTGGAATGGTCAATATGCAGGCACAATAATCCAAATTCATAACCAAATAGTTCAATTGAATGATCAATTTGTTGGGCAAACTGACCCAGTGAATAATCAAAGATATGTGCCTTTACAGGATTTCTACGTGATTAAGGGACAGGTACCAATTCAACAGACAACATTAAACGGACAAACATACTACGTGATAGAGGCGAGTAGTATAAACCCAGGAGACATTGCTGGATTCTACACATATGATAAATGGGTACCTAACTTTGAAGTAGCAATAAATACGCCAGGAACATATGCAGCAGGACTACCAGGAAACTCACCAGTATTCCAATGGACAAACACAACAGGAACAGTAGCATATCAAACATGGATATATCAAGACTACATTAGAGGTGCCGCTGGAAGATATGTATTAGTACTGCCTAATAAAACAATAATTCCCTATGGAGCTAGCACCCCCGCAGGTTCAGCCATTCCTTTTGATTCCCCACAACAGGGATATAATCCTTCCAGATAATTTTTTAGCAATATTTTTTTAAGATACATTTATTACATAAGGCACGCCATATGTTACAATAATCCAATCTAAATACATAAATCCAGATCCACCACCGGATCCTGCTGAAACAAATAAATAAGGAGCCCCTATATAATTATTAATGCTATCTATTAGAGAGCTTATAAAAAATTTTTCTCCAATCTTATTATATTCTTCCTTATATCCAAAAGTTCCAGGTATAAAATTACTATTTACATCGCCATAAGTAAATCCAGAATAAAGATACAAAGCTTTTTGATAATTTTCGCTAAAACCTGGTGTTGTTTGATTAAACGCCGTATTATATGCATTTATGTATGATTGTGCAAATAAAGATGCATATCCTGGTGGCATCGGTGGTATTGCAGATACACCATATCCATTTAAATTGTATGGTTCTACAGCAAGTGAATAATTGAAAATATTTCCATTCATTAAGAAGAATATATTCATATTATTGTTATCCGCCTGGAACCAGTTGCACAACCAAAACACATCAAATTGAGAATAATCTGGATTCTCTTGTTGGTCTGGTGGTGTGAAGGGGGAAGTGATTTGATTCTTCATGGGGTGCTTACCGAAACCCAACCACCAAAACTCAGCAACAAACCCTAGGTGCATAGCGAAGGTACCACCGCCTAAGCTCCTCATGCCACCCTAAACTCACTGGGTGGTGCACGCCCCTGCAGGGATGACGTGGTGTGGCCAAACCCAGCGGGAATTCCCTCAGCATGCGTGGCCTGGTTGGGCCGTAATGCTTAAAGGCTGGTTGTTGTGGGGCGTTGTTGGGTGGTGTTGTGGTTGCGGTTAGGTACGTAATCATCGGCATAGTGGTCATTGCCGCCGTTGTTGCCGCTGCCTTAGTCCTCATACTGCACACTGCTCACCAAGTGCCAGTGCAGTACGTTGGCTCACCAAATGGCTATGAAGCATTTGTACCAAGCGGTACAATAAGCTTTAATGGACAGACATATCCTGTAGGTGATTTAATATTACCTAACGGAACAACAATACATAATGTAATATTGAAGGGACCAGAAGATAATATAATAATTCAAGACCATAATCAAGTAATGCAATTAGATGCTCAATATGCTGGACAAATTGATACATTAAATGGTCAACAATTCTTAAAAAATATAGTAGATGTATATGCAATTAATGGTCTAGCACAAATTAAACAGGTAGAAGTAAACGGACAACTATATTATGAAATATATAACATACCTCAATCAAAAATTGCAGGATTCCTTACTTATAATCCTTATCAATTTGAAGAAGCAATAAACACACCAGGAATATCCGTAGCAGGACTACCAGGAAACTCGCCAGTAGCCAGTTATCCAAATGCAATAGGAACATTTGTATACCAAACAACGATATATAGTCAATATGGACCTTTTGCTGGAAGATATGTATTTGTATTTCCTAATGGAACTATCTTTCCATATGGAGTAATTACCAATATTTCCGGCTCATCTTTTAACAATTATACTGTTGTACAGCACCTATATACTCCTTCTAGCTAATTTTTTAATAATATTTTTAAGGTACACTTACAACATAAAGAACTCCATAAGTTACTATTATCCAGTTTAAGTACATAAATCCAGATCCTCCCCCCGAACCCACAGAAACAAATAAATAAGGAGTTCCAACATATACTTCCAGGTCATCCCTTAATTTATCTATAGTAAGTTGCAAATTACTTATACTACCAGTATATCCTTCGTAATATCCAAAGGTTCCGGGTATAAAATCATTATTTATATTATCAGAGGTAAATGGAGAATATCTATTCAGAGCCCTTTGACTATTTATATTTGATTGATTAAACGCCATATTATATGCGTTTATGTATGATTGTGCGGGTAGTGGTTTTCCTGTTATTGTGCTTGTGGATGTTGGTGGGTTTGGTGGTATTGCGTATGCCCTATATCCATTAAAGCTGTATTGTTTTGAGGCAGGTGGGTAATTGAAATGCTGTAATATACTAATATAATAGCCTGAAGAGTAACCAGAACCTATACTGCAACCAATCGCATCCTAATTGTGTTCCCTGTGTGGGACTGTTGCTAATGCCTCTAGGGGGTGTGGTGCCTGGTATTGAGGTGTTTGGTAGGGTGGGGTTTGGGTTTAGGGTAGGCTTGGCTTTGGTATCCTGCATACTAGGGCGTATGGGCATTTGAAGCATGAGCGGCTTGGCTTCTCCGGCGGGTTCCTAATCATGCTCCTCAAAGCCCTAAACCAGTACTCACCAATAGCATACAGCCCATCAACATCCTCCTCAACGACAGCATCCCTAAGTGCAAGGTAGGCTTGGGTTACCTTTAAGCCGATACTCCTCAACCCGTAAACGTATAAGCCTAGTTGAGGCTTGGCTTCACTAAGCCTGCTAGCCCCATAGGACTTAACCTCAACAACACCGTACTCCCCATTCTTCCCATACAATATATCTGGTCTCAACGTGAGGGGTGCTAGGGCGAATGGGGCCTCTAGGTGTACCTCATCGTAAAGGCCACTATTAGCCTTGAGGAACCAATCCTCGTAAGCCCTATGAACAGCCTCACCGTACTCCAAACCATCCTCCCCACCCTCAATGACCCATGAACCATAGAGTAGAGTATTCCAAACCACGCAGTGTGGCTTCCCAGCTAGGCTTGGACCTGGGTTGTGTGGCTCCTTAAGCCAAAGGAACCTGCCATACTTGGCAATTGGCGTTCCGTGTTCCTGTGGCTTGGCTAGGGGGGTTTCGGCTATGGGCTTGAGGATTGGCCTCGGGAGCATTAAGGTTAAGCTAGGTTCATCCTAATTAGCCGGCTCACGCCCTACCACCCATGCCCAGGAATAACTCCGAAACCAAGCAGGGGTATGTGAAGTACCAGGACTTGAGCAAGGAGGAGCTGGTTAGGATACTCATGAGGGTGAATAAGCGTTTAACCCGTGTGAACAGGGAACTCCAGGAAATCATAGGCATCCTGTACTATGGGGGTGAGGGGAGCCAGAACAGGGGGCAGTATGGGAGGAGGAGACGTGAGGAGGTTAAGGAGGATGTGAATTATGAGTAGTGCACCTAAACCCCCTCTTACAAACACCCAACCTTCACGGTTATTTATCCTCACCCACTCACCCACCGGAGGCTGAATACCCCTAGGGGAGTGCACTCCATTAACCCAACCACGCCTCAGGCCCAACCCCACGTGCTGTTTAATGACCCCACCCACTCCGGGGAGTGTGGGGGTGCGTGGGTGAGTGGGTGAGGGCGTTTAACCGTGGGCCAGCGAATTGCGGCTAATGGCACGTTGATTGAGTGTACAATTGCTTCACGGTGCTTTGCCTAATTGCATAATGGCTTCACCCACCCGTGTTTTGTAGTGGTGGATTCGGGTGGGTGAGGCATGGTTACCATGGTTAGTATTACTAGTAATTGTGTTGAGCCATCCTCCTAATTTGCCCGTTAACCGAAGCCGCCTTGAGGCCCAGTATGACTAATCCCAAAACCCCCGAAACCAAAGGGGAGGGGGCTGAATTTGAAGAAATCATGAGGAGGCTTGAGAGTGGTGAGAGGGTGGAGCTTCTTTCGCTGGCTCCAACAACCCCAGAGGCCTTGAGGACGTACGGCACATTGAACCTAGCCGTTAGGAGTGAGGGTGGTGTCACTAGGGTGAGGTCAGGGGGGTTTGAGGTACAGGTGCTGGGCGTTAATGTTGTTGTTAAGAGGGGTGAGGAGGGGATACGCACCTACACGAGTGGTTGCTTAGCCAAGAATTTTGAGGCGCTCCTATTCAGGCTGCTGTCGGAGTACGGTTATAGGCTTAGGCAGAACAGGTGGGTGTCGGTAAGGCTACCGAGGGGTGACAGAAGAGTACGCCAATTACAATCGTGGCTCCTTGCCGTAATCAACGGCTTCAACGTGCCACTGCATGATAATCCCCTGGTCTGCTAGCCCCCTTCCCCTAAAACACTACTTTATGATGACTGGGTATTCCCTAGGCGGATCCTTAACCACACCCTTAACGCAATCCACGACACCCCACCCCTCGGCTAGTTCAGGTGGGATGGCTAACTCAACAATGTAGTCATCCCCATGGATTACACTACCTAAGACAGGGTACCTCCAAAGCGCATCAATAGCCTCATCAAGGTTAACCCTCCCACCCCCGCATAGGACGTAGGCCCTATACCCCCCACCAGTCCACTTAACCAGCACCCTAACAGCCACCATCCCCTGCCCAGCCTCCACCCAGGGGAATTGGGGCCTAACACCAATCCTCATGATTACTAACGCCAAGCCTCATGCTTATAAACCGTGTTTTTAACATAATGCGTTGGAATTGAATGATGCGCTACTCACTAGGCACCCGGTGAGGGTGAATTCACGATTGAGGATTTTGAGGGGAAGTAGGCAGATTCAAGTCGTTTAACACTAGGGCAAGCTCCTCTAGGCTCGGCGTCGAATGCCAAGTGTACTTGACGACTGCATCCCCCTTAATTGGCCTACCAGTCAGGATTTCAAGCCTGGTTAGGATTGGCTTAGGTAACCCAGTAACCTCAACCTCAAGCTTAACAACACGCATTTTACTTAAAGCCGAGTGAAGCTCCCCAACGTCAAATCCCTTAACCGCCTCAAGTATAATCACCGTACCGTTTGCACCGCAGCCACCGCCAAGGCACCTGATGGAGCCATCCTCCGCTAGGCCCACCCCCTCAATGGCCAAAACCCTGAAGGTTCCCAGGCTCACCCTTTCAACTCCCCGGGTTAGCACCGTGATTACAGCCCTCGACACGGCTTTGGCTAGGCTCAACTACTAATTAGCCGACGCCTAGGGGCACCTTAATGAGCCAGTTACCCAAGGCCCCGGTGGCCGCATTCACGGTGATGCTTGGGGTGGGCGTAGCCACCGTGGTGCTTGGTTCAACAGGCCCATTGAGGCCGGGCATCGGTGCGGCGTTGGCGTTATTAGCCAGCTTGGTAAGCGTACCCATTCTCATTGTTTACAGGCACCCGTTCACAGTAATCACAATTGAACTCGGCGTGGGCGTGTTACTGGCCGTAGTCATTGTTAATTGGCTCCACGGCGTAGGCCCATTAACAAGCCTCAAATGGTACTACCAAGCCTTGGTAGGGCTAATTACACCAATAACCCACGTTAAGCCGTGAGTAGCCAACAGCCTAGGCTACCCCTATCCGAGGGGGAGGTTGAGGCTATTGTTAAATCGAGGCCAATGGTCATTAGGCTTGAGGAGCTTAAACCAATCCCCATACGCCAAAGGAGGATACCCGGCATTGAGGCCCTAGCCAGGGAGGCGTCTAGGCAGTGCATTAAGGGTAATAGGGAGTTGTGCATGAGGCTTGCCAGGGGCATACTGCTCACGGTAACCCCCAGTGAGGTTGGTAGGGCTCTTAGGGAGGCTGTGGAGGCTGGCGTCCAGTATGAGGTCGCCCTAGCCTACATTGCCCACGCCGTTGGGCGCTGCGTAGTGGTTGCTAGGATTGAGGATGCTGAGGATTCACCATGCATCATACACAAGGGCACGCTGTTAATCAACACCAAGCCCCTACTCAACGGGGAGTACACGATCAGGGATGCCTCAAGTGAATTCGGCCCAATCACCGAACCCAGCCCACAGCCAAGCCTACTGGAGAGGCTCACCTCACTACTCAGGGGGTGGGTTACGTAATGAAGCCAATTAGGCTAATACTCCCACTGACGCCGTTAATAATCGGCATCATGCCTCAGGTTAAGCCAATCGCAATACTCGGCGGTGTTATAGCCATACTAGCCCCACAATCCATCATCGAGCTCCTCAAGCTGGTTTACGGGGCGAGGCTAATGCCTAAAACCATAACCACAGCCAGGGGTGGCTGGGCAATTATCCGTGTTGGTGGGAGGGACTGGAGGTTCTATAAAGCCTACCCAAGGCTCAGCATTGAGGTGCATAGGGAGGACGCCATCAAGGCTCTTAACGGGTTAATCACAACACTACCCCTCGACAACACCATGGTCAGCTTCGTTAGGGTTGGTGGGAGCCTCTACATTGGGAGCAATAATGATGTTGCCAATATTCTAAACAGGTACTTCCTACTAGAGCCAATTACACCCCAGGAGGCTGTTAGGCTCCTGGGAAACCCAATGCCACTCGTGAGGAGTGGTGGATTCCTGGCGTTAATGGCAATTGCCTTCACTGGCTCAGTAATACTCTACGGTTTGCCTAAACAATGGCTCTGGGTTGGTATCATAACGGGTATTCTACTTGTGATTGCCCTGCTTAGGGCTGGGGGTGGGCTTAGCCTAGCCAGGTACACCCCATTCAATGTTGGTGTAACCCACAGTGATGCTAGGCACATGAGCCTTGAACCAAGTCAATTACTGGCTTATGCGGAGCGTAATGCGAGGAGGGACTTTGCACTAACAATCACAGGTAGCCTAATGGGTAGGGAGAATTACGCAAGTGAACTAGCCCGTGCCATTGATAGGTATCAGCTTACTGGAAGGGGCACGTATGCCCCTAGGATTGATGCACTCCAGGTTACCCACAGGCGTGTTTTAAGTGGTGAAGTACCCATCAGGTTTAACATTTTGGGCGATATTGAGGCTCCTGGTATGAGGATTGGGTTTGGGGCTGTTCACTGGCTTATGGAGCCTGAGTTGAATGGGCTGAGCCTTGACGTGTGCTCTGTGCCAGTCTTCTACGGTGGTAGCCTTATTGCGCAGTCAGATGAGGTTGTTATTGATGTTGGCCGTGATGAGTACGGGAGCGAGGTTAAGATCGGCCTCAACACTGCCCCAAGCCCACACGCACTTATTGTGGGCCCAACTGGCTCGGGTAAGTCCTGGACTGCGGTAAGCCTAATGCTTCGTGCATATAGGCTTGGCGTGAACCTGCTGGTCGTAGACCCGCAGGGTGAGTACCTAGGCTACTTCGGGAGGGCTGGCGTCCAGTACAATGCCTTTGACATCCTTGACGCCTTCATTGACTGGCTTGAACCCGTGGCAAGCCCCACGACCCAAGCTGACAAGATGGCGAGTATTATAGAGTTCGCCTACGGTGACAGGCAATTAGCCAACCAAGCCTTCGAGGACTTGGTCAGGCTTTATAATGCATTCCCCAGGTACCCTGGCCTCCATGAGGCATTGGATTGGCTTGCCCAGAATGGGGAGGCTTCCAGGGTTTGGCTTGTGGCTAGGGAGTTAATGCCGAAGAGGCTATTGGGCATTGATGAATTAACCAATGGGGTTAGTGTGCTAGTCCTACGCAGGGTCATGAATTACACGGAGTACGCTAAGCTTGTAATGCAACTCCTCCTCTACAGGGCTTACTACGAGTACCTCCAGAGGCCCCTCGTGGAGAGGCTTAACACAATAATCGCCTTCGATGAGGCTTACCTAATTATTGAAAGCCCCATCCTAGAACTCATTGTCAGGGGTGTTAGGAAGCTTGGCTTCGGCGTGTGGGTTGCCACGCAGACCCTCGGTGACGTGAGGAGGGAGGTACTCCAAAACTTCGGTTTCGTTATCCTACTCCAGGGCCTGACACCCCACGCCCTCAGTGTGGGTGAGGCATTCAGCCTGGAGAAGGCGAATATTGATTGGCTGGGGCAGGGTAATAACCCGAGGGTCTTCGGTGGTGAATACACCCCAGGCATCTTAATCTACCCACCACGCCCAAGGAGGGTCTTCGTTAAGTTAGAACCGGTTAAGGGCTAATTAAGGAATGGGTAATGCATAATGCATGCCCAGGGTTAAGGGGCCTCAAAACCAGGTTGATGGATTGGCAGTAGTTGATGATGGTGAGGAGTTGGTTAGGTCATTCTTCAAGCTACTCGGTGTTGATTACGACTGGCGTGAGGCGCCGTGGGTTGAGGCTGATGGTGGGGAGCTTGTTAAGAGGCTTGGCTATGCGCTCGAGTTGTTTAGGGTAATGGGTGGTGGGTTGCTTATGAGCGTTAAGCCATTCGTGCTCACCATTATGACGCCTAAATACGGCGTAATGCTCATTAAGGATGGGGAGTGGTTTTACCTGGCATCAGGCGGTTTGAAGGGGGCTTCACTCGAGGTTGTGTTCATTAAGGCGAGGGGTAACTACTTCGAACTCACCACACCAGACGCCTTAAGCCTACTCTTCAGGCCCTAAACCCTCCTGCTCGTAACCATACC
>Ga0081529_111968_pt1 | contig 10189 bp, 10 predicted proteins | sample EchGeymetagenome_FD_71012 | JGI IMG/M metagenome (GOLD analysis project Ga0081529, IMG submission 71012) | Ferrous microbial mat and aquatic microbial communities from Echinus Geyser, Yellowstone National Park, USA - transect B T=78-80 C v2... ...
AATTCATAAGGCCTACCTTTCTTGCCCTCATTCATCTTATCCAATTCTTCATACCAGCTGTCAAACATATCTATCGGCAGCAAAAACTCACCCCTCACTACAAGCTCTTCATTGTAACTCTTCCAGTTCCTTTTGTCGATAAACTTATTACCCCATCTTTTGTTATTATTATTGCGGCTGTCTTTTGCACACATACTTAAGGAATTGACAGCCGCCCTATAAATAATTATTCAACACAGCATGTTAACACAAAAATATATATATAGTAGGATTAAAAAAAATTATTATAATGACAAAATCTGGAAAAAAGAACAAGGCAATATCACCGATCATAGCAACTCTGATACTCATAGTAATAACTGTAATTGCAGGCATTGCACTGTACGGTTTCGTTTCAAGCTACATGTCAACAATTACACCAACAAATTCCGAACCTCCTAATGCTCAATTTATAGCAGAAAGATATACGCCAACGACCATAACTAATACAGAAATAATATACAACTCATTTAATTATACAATTCAAAATGCAGGTTCAACTCCATTAACTATCACTAAAGCGTATATAATAAATGCAACTAATAATCAACTGATTTCTGTTGCTAATATAGAAACCGGAAAATACGGTAGTACACCGGGAAGCGTTACTATTGCGCCAAACCAAATAATGCTAGTGAATGTCTCTACAACGAATACTTTACCACCGGGAAGCTATTATGTGAGGTTCGCAACAAGCAATGGCTATTCCCTTACTTCCCCAACTGTCTTCGAGTCTCTCAGCGGGGCTATCTGGATTAATTCGGTTCAGGTTATTGATCCCTCAGGCGGGGCTACTCTCATCGTAAACGTTTCATTTAGCGGGATCTCAGGCTACATTTCTGTAGGTGTCAATAATGGAAGTTCGCAGATATTCTTTGCACCAGGCGCTCCAGGCTTGGAATATCAAATTTATTACGACAGTAACACGGTTTATGATAGTAAACAAAATGCCAACTTGGTTTATATGCCTCCTCTAAATCTCGTATATTCTGCGTCGCTTTCTCCAGGGACTTCGTTCTCCTCAAACGGGCAAACGTGGACTGCAAGCACAGAACCTTTTATTACAGCGTTGGAAGGAACAACGGAGAACGTGGACGGGCATACTATGCCTTACGTGATTAACAATTTAGAAAATCTCTATAAAGGGGGTTCACCTTTTCCTAACCCGCCCGTTTCTAATGAATCGAACTCTTACGCAATCAAAGAGATAGGCTACGCAGTTGTTACTCAACCTACTGTTTTCTACATAAATGACGACGACCAGGGCGTCTTGGGCTATGCTCCCTATTCCAACTCTATCCCCAATGAAATTTCGTGGCTCGGTGGGACTTCAAACCCAGGAAACCTAATACCTTATAAAGGATTTATTATATATTCTTCACCAACAGTTAACCCAGGCGTGTATTTAATTGAATACGATTATTTCAACTTGTGGGGTCCTGCATACTTCAGCCTGTGGTCTAACAACCCAGTTCTCTACTATCATCCAGTTCTTCTCAATTCAGGGCAATCTGTATTGCTCAACTATACAATGCCTGTGTCTTTAACAAAAGGCCAGGTCGTCACGGTTTTCGCTACTGCTATAACTCCTTCGGGAACCTTCTCTACAAGTAGGACAGTAGTTGTTTCATAAAACTAAGTCTAGAGAACGTCATCATAATATCAAAGAAAACGATAAAAGCGTAAAAATTGCCCTATTTTTTGATTTAGTGAACGTTTACCAATGCAATCGCTTAAAAATGTTGAAAAATAGGATAGGTAGAAGCAGTGCAGTGGAAACTTACGGGCTGACATTCGAGCAAATCGACTACGCAATTTTCACGGGAATGCTTCAGTTTCAAGATATCGGAAACAGGTTATTATTCTCAAAAGCGATTTAGAAAAACATTTAGAAGAACTGAAAAAACTTTCTCAAAAGACTTAGATTTTCAAAAAACGAGACGATGAAAAAAATACAAGCTGACGAGCAACAAATTGAGACCGCGATCAAAAAAGGGCTTATGCGCTATAAAGAAGTGAAGAACCCGTATTATAGGAGTTCTATTGCTTTCAAATTAATTATTTCAGACATCGAAAATAACCAGGAAACGATAAAGAGCTTTCCTAAGCATTCCAAAAAAGAAAAAGACAAAAGAAAAATATACGCAGAAAGGTCTAAAGCAAGGAAGGAGCTGGAATTCTACTGTCCCAGGTGCAAAACGAGAATAAGACCGCTCAGGAATTCATAAGCGTTTGAGGTGTTTTGGTATACAGGGAAAGAGAACAAAGAAGAAATCTTAAGAAGGTTAATAATAGCACACTATCGACACGCTCACACGGACTACGACGTGGAAAGGAACAACATTGATAAATGGATTGCACCTCAAAAAGTGAAAAAAGAAACGGGTTTCGACAGTTTTGAAAAATTCCTAGAGTGGTACAAATACGAAAAAGACGGGATGGACAAGTTTAAAAGAGAATGGTGGATAGGCGAACTTAACGCGTTACGAAGCATCGCGGTCGAAAACGCAAAAGAACATTATACAAACGTCACACGAAAGCTCGCGGAAGAAGACGGACTAATTCAAAAAGCACAGATCTCTGATTTCGTTTATGAAAAAGGAAATTTTACGTAAAACCTGCCCTTACGAACCCATCCCCCTTTGCAGTAAGAACAAAAGAGGGTGAACTGCCCCCGATATCAAGTAGCAATGAGAATGGTTGCGGTAAACTACGAACCCATGATCCGCCTTGAAGGAACCATCACCTTTTAAGGCGGGGAGTATGTCAGAAGTTATTGAACCTAGGTTCGTTTGAGGTCTTTTAGAAGTTTTTTTGCTCCTGCTGGAATGTGTTTTTTCAATATTTTTGTCAGTATTCTGTCTAAAAGGCCAAGTTTAAAATTAACGCCGCATGCGTTTTGATGGCCTCCACCGTTGTACTTCGAAGCTATTTTAAGAAGGTTTACTTTTCCATCACCGTAAAGAACACCAGAGCGTTCAGTATAAAGAATAAAAACGATGTTAACGCCTAGTTGTTGGAGTTTTTTTGCTAAAAGTGAGCCTATTAGTTTTTTCCCCCTTAAATCCACAAAAGCTACTTTCTTGTTAGATTCTGAGTTAAAAATTTTTGCTTTTTTTATTACCATATCTATGATTTTGTTTTCCTCTTCAACCTGTTTTTTCCACGCTTCCACTTTTTCGTTATAAAAAATACCCCGAGAAAACATATCTATAAGCTCTAATCTATCTTTGTTGCTTCTTGTACCTATCTTATAGGCCAGTGTAAGCTCCAGCTCGTTTTTATTGCTGTCTCCATCGTCTGCTATCTCCGCTATCTTTTTGGATATTTCATCGTCTTTTGCAAAACGTCTGTAAAGTATCGATGCGGCGCTTGGGGAATTTTCAAGTATCAGATTGATGTGCTGCGAAATTTGTTTATCAGCTTCATGCCATTCATGATGGTCAATCCAGATTATCTGGCAGCCAGACGACTTTATTCTCAAAATCTCTCTTTCAACATCTATATAATCAGAGTGATTTAACGCTATGTCCACTATTCCCAACACGCTGCAGCTTCCGATTTTCTTTAGTGTGTCAGCAATGGTCCTAGGACCTGAAAACATTATTTTTAAATAGTTGTCGAAAACCCTCTTCGCTATTGCGCCGCTACACACACCGTCAAGATCCGTATGAACTATGAAGATTTTTCTTGAATTTATCTGCATCAGACTTTTAAGATAAACATTTTGAAAAAATATAAGCTTTATAATAAAATCTTTAACCTTTTATGACTTTATAAACCTTTTCAGATGTAATCGGGAGGCTGTTTACGCCTTTACCAACAGCATCCATGATAGCATTTCTGATTGTAGGTCCAGGCAACACAACTGGGGGTTCAGCGACTATTTTTGCTCCAAAAGGCCCCATCGAGCCCTGTTTTTCTATGATAAACGTCTGTATCTGTTCAGGTATGTCAAGGCTTGTTGGTATATAATAGTCTTTCAGGTTTGGGTTTACCACGTAACCTTCCCTATGCACAAGCTCTTCCATCATTGCGTACCCAAGTCCCTGAACTGTTCCTCCGTAGATCTGTCCTCTAACGCTTTTTGGGTTTATCGCCTTGCCAACATCAAAAGCTACATAGTAATTGAGGACTTTATAGAGACCGGTTTCTGTATCCACTTCTACTTCAGCTATTGCCGCACCAAAAGTGTACTGGTTGTAAGGTGATCCAAGCCCGGTTTCTTCATCCCATTTACATGATGGTGCCATGTAGTATCCTAGAGCGTTCAGCTCTATGTTGGCTTCATACGCTTCTTTAACTAATTCTTCCCATGATATGCTTTTAGCTTTCTTTTCCTTGCAATATACATATCCATCAACTATTTGGACGTCTTCAACTTTGCAACCCATCACTTTAGAAGCAACAGGCAAAACCTTCTGCTTAAGTTTGAGCGCAGCATCTCTCGCCGCGTTCCCACCTATGGCTATAACTCTGGATGCAACTGTAGGTCCAGTTTCATGGTGTACCAGAGTGTTGGGCCTGTCTATCGTAAAGTAATCTATTGGCACGCCTAGCACACTGGCCGCTATCTGTGCTAAACCTGAAATTGCGCCTGTTCCAAACTCGGTAAGTCCGGTCCCGAGGTGTATCTTTCCGCTTTTTTCTACAGAAAGGTGCACATATGCATAATCGTTTCCTTCAGGACCCAACGCGTTGCCATGGTGTAACATCGCTATTCCTATTCCCCTTCTTATCTTTCCATCCTGTTTTGAGTAAAGCTTTTTCTTCTTACGATAATCGCTTGCTTTAACTACTGCATCGAGGCATTCGGGCAACCCACAGCTTTCATCCATAAGCTGTCCTGTGCTCGTTTTGGACCCAGGCCTGAGCATGTTGATCAAACGTAAGTCCAGCGGATCTATATTCAGTTTCTTTGCTATTTCATCCATCTGAGATTCTGCGGCAAATATAGCCTGAGGAGCTCCGAATCCCCTGAAGCTTCCTGTATAAGTGTTGTTAGTGTAAACTTTATAACCGTCGTTCCATACGTTGGGTATTTCATAGGGGCCGTTGGCGTGGAATGTCGCTCTTACTATTACAAGAACTCCTAATGAAGCATAAGCCCCACCGTCTAGAACTATCTGAACCTTTGACGCCGTAAGTTTACCATCAGCTTTAACTCCGGTTTTATGTGTTATAATTGCAGGGTGTCTCTTTGTGTGCGCTATCATTGATTCCTCGCGCGTCATGCTCATTAAAACTGGTTTTCCTGTCTTTATTGCTCCAAGCGCAGCTATGGACGCAACATCGTACGGCGGTTCATCAGATTTTGGTCCAAAAGCACCACCTGTAACAGCCTGAATAACCTCTATCCTGTCAAGAGTCCATCCAAGCACCTTGGCAACCGCTGCCTGAACGTGGTGCGGAGTCTGCATTGAGCCTATTATCAGAATTTTCTCACCGCGCTGTACAGCAAAAGCCGTCTCAGTTTCCATAGGAGCTGCATCCTGGTGCTGAGTTCTGAAAGTGTTTTCAATTATATAATCAGCTTGCTGAAACCCTTTTTCGACGTCTCCCTTTCTTACCTTAACATGCTTTATTATGTTGCCGTCATCGTGGATCTTGGGGGCATCAGGTTTCATGGCTTCAACAGGATCAAAAACCGGTTTCAAATGTTCGTATTCAACTTCTACAAGCTCTGCAGCTTCCTGAGCCCTGTTTGGCTTTTCTGCTATCACCGCAGCTATTATATCACCCGTTGACCTTACTTTATTAAATGCAAAAAGAGGCCTGTCGGGTATTATTGTAGAGGATTCATTAAGCCCTGGCACATCTTTATGTGTGAGAACGTACCTAACGCCGGGATAATTGATCGCTTTTGAGACAGATATGTTCTTTATGATGGCATGCGGATACTTTGAAAGAACAAGTCTTGCATAGAGCGTATTCCTAGGGATCAGATCGTTAGTATAGATCGGTAATCCCAGTACCTTTTCAAGATCATCAATCCTTTTCAGTTCTTTTCCTATGTATAAAAGCTCTCCTCTTTCAGCCTTTTTCTGAATTTCTGTTAAAAATTCTTCAGCAGTTTGAACGTTCATTCAGGTCGCCCCGCATCATAAATAGCGTCAATTATATCATAATAACCAGTACACCTGCAGAGGGTTCCGCTTATAGCCTCTTTTATTTCTTGTTTGTTAGTTTCTTTTTTCCTGCTAAGCAGGTGCCAGCCCATTATCTCCATGGCAGGTGTGCAGAAGCCGCACTGTGCTGCTTGATGAGCCCTGAACTGATCCTGAATATTTTTCATCAGCGGATCGTTGTTCAAGCCTTCTAGCGTTACTATCTTGTGATTCTTCGCCTGGAAAGCAGGAACTATACAGGAAAGAACAGGCTTCCCGTCCATGAGCACCGTGCAGAGTCCGCAATCGCCTGTTCCACAACCTTCTTTTACAGACTTGTATCCAAATTCATCCCTTAATACATCAAGCAACCTGTCATCTGGGTCAACCAGAACTTCCCTTTCAATACCGTTAACGTTTAATTTAACGAGCATCTGAGCCATTTTACTGTTCACCTCTTAACTTAAGCAAAAGCCTTTCCAACATAGCGAGCAAGAGCGCTTTCCTGTAATCTGCAGAGGCCCTAATATCATCTGTTAGTGAAACCTCCTCGCTCAAAACCTTTTTTGCCTCCGCTACTGTGTTTTCGTTAAAAGCTTTTCCTTTTAAAAATTCCTCCGTATTCTTCGCTCTTTCCGGGATCTTCCCTTTTATCCTGTTTGCTGCAATTCTTATATCTTCAATTTTTCCGTCTTTTACTTTGCCTACAATAGCCATGTTGACTAGGTTTATTATTAAAATGTTCCTCCTGCCAACTTTCTCAAAAGCGGAAATATAACCCTCGCCAGGGTCTTCAAAAGATATCTCCGTAAGAATTTCGTTTGGCCTTCTGTTAATTTTTCTTTTTCCGATTATGAATTTTTCAAGATTGACATACCTGTCCCCGTCAACGCTGGAAAGCCGTACCTTGGCGTTAAACACCAATAAAAGCGGTATAAAATCTTCGCTGCTTGAAGCGGCGCAAACGTTTCCACCTATAGTTGCTACGTTCCTTATTTGAGGACTTCCAAACTTTGCTATAACGTCTTTAAAGGCTGAAAATCTTTTTTCTTTTAAAATACTTTCTTCCTCAAGCTGAGAAACAGTAACGAGCGCTCCTATTTTTATCGAACTACCATCTTTTTTTACATATGACAGCTCGCTAACAAGGCCTGAAATATCCAGAAGCTTTTTAGGTTTTACCTCTCCATTTCTTATGCGAGGCCATAGGTCTGACGCGTTTGCTATTACTTCAGCATCAGGGTTCTCGTTTAGAAGTTTTAACGATTCTTTTAAACTTGAAGGCTGAAGGACAATCATCACGCTTCTATTCAATAAAGGCTGCTCCATCATTAGCTCATTATTTTGTATTTTTATATATTTTTTGTTTGCAATTGCTTTGTTGAATAATTTCCAGATGAAACACAGCATATTAGCTCGAAAAATATATAAGTTTCTTAATATAGTTGAAGTTAAAGGCGGCTTAGTTACACAGACCAAGCTTGATAGGAATGATCCCATGAACAAGGGCTCCATATGCCCAAAATCAATAGCTTCAGTACAACTGCTCTATCATCCAGATAGACTGAAATACCCAATGATAAGGGATGACCCACGAGGTTCGGGTAAATGGAAAAGAATTTCATGGAATGAAGCTTTAGATATAATTTCTGAAAAATTGACGAATATAAAGCGTGAATCCGGACCTGAAGCTGTTGTAATGGCCAGAGGCACTAACAGGGGATCGTGGATAAGACTATTTAACAGGTTTGCCAACTCATTTCGAACACCAAACTGGACTGAATCCGGTGGTGCACAGTGTTTCACACCTAGGAGCCTTGCGCAGCAACTTACCTTTGGTGGAATTGCACTTGAATGGCCTGATGCTGAAGCTTCAAATACTGTAATGGTGTGGGGAGCTAATCCCCCTGCTACGTGGCCACCCAAATCTAGAAAGATAATTGAAGCCAATTCTCACGGTGCAAAGCTGATTGTTGTCGACCCAGTATTAAGCAACATGACGTCAAAGGCAGATGTCTGGCTTCCGCTCAGGCTAGGCACTGATGTTGCCATGGCTCTTGTTATGATAAATGTGATAATCAGTGAGGGGTTGTATGATAAGGATTACGTTAACAAATACTGCATAGGATTTGAGGAGCTTGCAAAAAGGGCATCCGAATACACTCCAAAAAAAGTTTCGGAAATTACGTGGGTTCCTGAGGAAAAAATAATCAAAGTCGCAAGGCTTTACGCTACAAACAAGCCATCTTCCATAGCAATTTCAGCAACTTTTGACGAAATAGTTGATCCAATACAGCTTGGAATAGCTGTTTCAATTTTGGCTGCTATATTGGATATCAGGGCGATTGGTTCCAGAATCGGGTATACAGTTTTGGACCCAAGCAGCAAATGGTCCCAGAACCAAACTGATTCAAACCCCAATGACTCCGCAAGCTTAGCCTTTTCAATAAGAGCTGAGACATTGACCGCGCTACCAGGAACAGTAAAGTTATCCAGCGCGATTCCAAATCTCATGAATATTTTGTCACAGAAGTTGTTAATAAACTTAACAAAAAATAAAAAATCAGGCCAGCCCTATCAAGTGGTCTATTGAAAGAGCGCCTGGACCGATTATTGCCAGCGTTATTGCAATCAAAAGATAGAGCATATCTACTTCATAGCTTGGCTTATCCATTGATATGTACGACGCCTTCATTTTGCTCTTTTTCATCACTATATTTGAGAACATGAACAAAACTATCAGCAAAGATACAATCCTAGTTAAAAGGCCAGCTATCAGCAAGATGCCTCCAAAAAATTCTAATAGCATTGCCAGAAATGCTGTCCATGAAGGTATGCCCATGCTCTTCATCCACTGCCCAGCCTGCTTGGCTCCATCCTTTAGTTTAGGATATCCATGAATCATTAATGTTATGCCCAGTACCGCCCTGAAAATCAGCAACCACACAGCCATCAATGCAGCATATATTTCGATCATATCAAAATTTGTAAATTAAGTATGTTATTTAAACTTGATTGAAAAATTATACCTTATTTTTAGCATTCCATTTTAAATTCCATTTTACTATCTGCCTCAGAATTTTGGAAAGTTCCTCCCCCTTCTGTGTCAGAAAGTATTCTACTCTGGGCGGTGAATCCTGTGTAACTGACCTGGCTATGATACCATCCTTCTCTAACTCATCCAAGCGTTCGCTCAATGATCTGGAGCAGATTCCGCTTATATTGCGCTTAAGTTCATTGAACCTTGTTGGCTTTCCTCTATCAAGGAAGATGACTATCGGGAATGTCCACGCTTTTGATAATTTATTCAATTCAAAGACTATATTATCCCAGTAAGAGTCATCCCCCTTTTTATTGCTCAACATAAATTATAATTTTTTAGTTGATTGATAAATGTTTTTATGATATATTTTTTAACTGATCGATTCATTATTGTCGTGGGCAATACATTTAGCCAAATTGGCATCAAGCTCTTCTATAGAAATTTATTAGGGGCTCCGATTTTAACAGTTTAGTTAGCAATCAAATTAATCTAACAGGAAGTTGGCAAGGAAATTGTATTAGTTCTTATAATCGTCAATTCCAATTGTTATAAAATGTTATTACCCAGGATTAATCGCTAAGAGCTTTCTCGTTTTAGGTGTTAAAGAAACGCTTATTATTTTAGCCATTGTTTAAAGGGTGCCGTTAACTTAAGCTCATAACCTGTTCACCTCATGCTTGCAATTAACAAAATTGGCTTAATCCATTCTGGAAGCTGATCATTTGATAATGGCGCTGAACCAATTTCCTCGTTTGTGAATACATAGTTATAGAAGAACCTGAATGCTTTGAACCAGTTCTTTACGTGCTCAAATTTTGGCTTTTTGCACGGGAAAAGGTCGTCAAAAGCTTTTGTCCTGTCCTTTATATATTCATTCATCCTTTTCATGAGGTTCTTCAAGCTCTGGTCATATACAACATGCTCTACCCCTGCCCACCTGCAAGCATCAACGTACCAAAGAGCTCCGTCTGTGTAGATAGTCTTCCTATCATACTTCTTT
>Ga0081529_125246_pt1 | contig 10183 bp, 15 predicted proteins | sample EchGeymetagenome_FD_71012 | JGI IMG/M metagenome (GOLD analysis project Ga0081529, IMG submission 71012) | Ferrous microbial mat and aquatic microbial communities from Echinus Geyser, Yellowstone National Park, USA - transect B T=78-80 C v2... ...
TAAGAAGAGTATTTGATAAGCAGCCCAAAACATGTTAACGATAATTGCATAATAGCTGACCTCGTTTTTAACATTCGTCTACCACAAAAAACCCTTGATTAAAGCTAGGACTAGTAGGACTAACGCTACTAAAGATGGAAAAAACTCTTTAGGTCGAACCTACCAATACCCTTTGGAGTAACCTTAAAGGGTCTTTTCCTCCGTGAAATCCATGAAATGAAAGAAAGAGTAATCGTGAAATACTCTAGATATTGAAGGGGCTGATGATAAAAGAAGCCCTTAACTCCGTACTCTCCATTCCCCATCATTAGGTATACAAAAATTATTATAGAAATTATGGGGTGAGGCATGTAGGTCATGAGATATATCAACGGGTTCAGGATTAAGAACGAAACACCTAAAAGGAGAAACACCATAGGGGCTAGAACTCGATGGTGGCAAGTGGGCGAGAGATTAGAAGGGATTTATGAAGGATTTTCACAAAAAGCTAGAATTGTCAACGAAATAGGGGACTTCAGCCTCTTACCTTGGTGTATATGTTATCTCTTCCCTGAGAAGCTCTGTCTTAATCACTTGGAAATGATCCTTAACTGATGTTCACATCTCTCTGTGAGTATTTAGGGTCTAACACTCTGTATGACAGACTAACATACGGAAGATCTGCAGTTCCGACAGATGATATGAACTGCATGTTTAGAATTACTATGTTTTCACAAATTAATTATTAAAGTTAAAATTTTATAAGGAAATATGGTTATTCACACCGATAATACATTTTATTGAGGGTTTCGTAACATGTATTTAATAACTCAGACGTTAAATACATTTTATGATAACACCTACAATTTGTCCTTTTTGTGGAGTTGGTTGTGGCTTATTACTGGACGTCGAGAACGGGAAAGTAGTTAGGGTTATCCCAGAAAAAGATCACATAGTCTCAAAAGGGAAAATTTGCGGTAAAGGGGCTACAGCCCACAAGACCTTATACTTACCCGGCAGGTTAACGAGACCCTTAAAGAGGGTCGGAGACTCGTTTGTAGAGGTCGGTTGGGACGAGGCTTTAAGCGAAATAGCCGAGAGGATCAAAGAGGTCAAGGAGAAATACGGAGGAAAAGCTATCGCTATTTACGGAGGTTGTCAGAACACATTAGAGGAGGTCTACTTGATGTCAAAGTTAACAAGGTTTTTAGGGAGTAATAATGTAGACTCGTGCGCTAGGATTTGCCACGAGCCCTCAGCTACAGCGTTAAAGGAGGTCGTAGGTATCGGGGCTTCAGGTACTTCAGTAGAGGAAATACCTAACGCGAAAGTATTGGTTATCGCGGGCGAGCAGATAACCGAGAGCCACCCGGTGTTGACAGAGTACTTAATGGAGGCTAAGAAACACGGGACGAAAATAATAGTAATCGACCCGAGGTTTACGAAGACGGCTAAACTCGCCGACTTATACATCCCGGTGAACCAGGGTACTGACATCTACTTGTATAACGCTGTTGGAAACTACTTAATACAGAACGGTCTTTACGACGAAAAGTTCGTGAAGAGTAGGGCTAAAGGTTTTGAAGAGTACGTGAGGAACGTGTCACGCTACACGTTGGAAGAGGCTGAGAAGGTAACGGGAGTCCCCAAGGAGCTTATTATCAAGTTCGCTGAGATGATAACTACGAAGCCGACGATCTTCTCATGGGGTTTAGGTCTTAGCGAAGGCGGGGGAGTTAACGCCGTAAGGGCTTTCCTAAACTTGATGTTATTGACGGGTAACGTAGGGATGAAAGGGGCGGGTCCCATAGTATATAGGGGACAATCCAACGTACAAGGTTCGGGTGACTTACTTAAACCGTGGATTTTACCCAACGGACCGTTAAACGAGGAAAACGCTAGGAAACTGGGAGAACTGTGGGGTTTTGAAATACCTTTAGAAAAGGGTTTGACCGTGACGGACGCTCTACTTACCGAAAACGACATCAGGGCAGTAATTTTAGTCAACTATAACGTCGCCCACAGCTTGCCGAATAAGAGCAAGGTAATCAAGAGGCTTAAGGAGATGGATCTGGTCGTAGTTTTAGACTCTTATATGACAGACACTGCGAAACTAGCCCATTATGTTTTGCCGATCGCGATGTGGGCGGAGAGTGAGGGTTCCGTAGTCTCGTTGGACAGGTTGGTCAAGTGGAGGTATAAGGCAGTTGACCCTCCCGGTGAAGCTAAACAGCCTTTATGGGTCTTGGCTGAACTGTCCGAGAGGTTGGGACTTAAAGCAAGTAAAGACCCTAAGGTCGTATTCGAAGAGATGAAAAAAGTCGTGAAGTTGTATTCCTCACTGAAACTTGAGGACGTTATGGACCACTCTAAAAACAGCAGGTATCCTAACGGTGAGGCTGTACTTTATGAAAACAAGTTCTATACTTCCGATGGTTTTGCTCATTTCATACCGGTTGAGTATAGGCAAATTAACAGAAAAGGTATCATCCTCATCACGGGTAGGATAGTTACTAAGTATAACACAGATACGTTAACGACTTTCATGAACGGTGAGGAGGACGTAGTGTACTTGAACGCGGAAGACATGAAGGAGATGGGAATTAAGGAAGGGCAAGAGGTTATTTTAAAGAGCGAGTGCGGTGAGGTGACTGTTAAGGCTAAGAGTGATGCGAGTTTGAAGAGGGGCCACGCGTTTATGATCAACTCCAGTGACTTAGTCAACTACGTGGTCTGTGATTTGTTAGACCCGGAGACTAGGATCCCGTATTACAAGTCCACTGAGGTCGTTATTTTGCCAAAGTGACTTTTCCTTCACCGTGGAACGGTAGTCTTGGAATCATCTTCTTAGAATAAATCTATAGCTAGAGAATTTTCAAATAACTCAATATTGCCCTAATTATCCTATTTTACCGATTAGACCGAGTCTACCGTCAAGGCAAAGCTTTCAACCTTTAGTAAACGCTGTAGTCCAAGACACAGTATAGTGACTAATCTATTCAAGACGCCACCGTTACTGACGGGACAAAACCTACATATCAACGTGCCCCTCGTTTCGACTATGAGGTGTCCTCGGCAAACATCTTCCACTTGTGTGGGTTTAACTTACATCGCGGAAACAGCTTATATTGTATTTCTCACATAGCCCGAGGTCGTCCCTCAGGACGACACCGTTACTCCTAACGTCCCACGTAATAGGGTTGTTCTTCTCCAGTGCCTTATGAAACTCCTCCTCTGTTAACGGTATTACCTCGAAGTTTGGGGGGAAGTCTAATCCTAACAGCCTTTCTAAAGGGTTACCCCTGAAGTCCCCTATTAAGAGGACGTCAATATCACTCCATACGTTGAAGTCCCCCCTAGCATAAGACCCGATCAGGAAAGCCGAATATCTCCCTTTTAAGGAGTTAACGTAAGCTCTAGCCTTTTCTATTACTTCCCTCCTCTTTCTTTCTCTCTCTGCAATAATGTCCTCCAAAGTCCCTCTATGTAATTTATTATCTCCTCCGCGTATTTAATCGCTTCTTCAGCCTCACCCTCAGTGTAATAGTACTGAGGGGTCTCACTTTGCCACGCGTCCGGGTACCTAGTGGGGATGTATAGCTTGTCCAAGTATTTAGCCTTGTCAATCAAGTCCTCAGGGGCGTTAAGTAAGGACAGTAAGTAGGACACCGTATGACCCGTCTTGGGCTGCCCTATACCGTAAAAGTAGGCCTTGACAGCGAGCTCGGCGGATTGTTGTGCCTTGAAGCAGGCCCAGTTATAAAACCCCCCTGCAAGGTCATGTCTGGCACTCTCTAAGGTAAGTTTTCCAGACTTAAACCACCGGTCGAACTCACCAGTGTCGAGCATCGGAGAAAATATGAGTCATAAAATTAAAGCCTTGTCCCGAGCTTTACATAGAAAGGGGTCAAGGGGGCGAAAAGCTTCGCTAGCGGGGACGGATAGCCCCGTGTTTAAATACTTCTTTGCCAAAATTTCCTTAATGGCTAGGAGGGGGAATAAGGCGATCAGAGCTACAGTTTCAATGAAGATCGCAGTCTCTGACCCCCTCCTAGTCCTCGTTAATAACTACGTTAAGGCACTCCGTTTCACCCTCTTTTGGTTGAAGGAAAATGTCCTGAACCCGGAAGAGAAGGGAGTGCTTTCGAAAGTCCACGAAGAGTTGTACGAGAGGTTAAGGGATGAGTATAATCTACCATCAAAGGTTGCTGAGGATTGTTATAGGGATGCTCTCGCGACGTACAAGGGTTGGTATAATAATCCGAGAAGAGGACGTTTTCCGAGAGTATACAAGCCTACGGTGTGGTTAACACCAAAAGCTAGTTATAATGTTGACTTCGAGAGAATGAATGTTAGGATTGTAAGTGTTGGTGAACTCCCAATTCTGGGTTATCCTAGAAACTTGAGTAATAATGACGCTAGAATATAACCTATTCCGCCCCCAATGTAGTTAAAGCTTACTATTGCCGTGGAGATCTCAGTAGACTCAGTAGAGGAGACTAACGTGCTTATGAGAGACTCTAACGGACTACTCGAAACCGCTATGGCAATGAGCAATATAAAGAACGTGACTACACTGACATTCATGGAGGAAAGTAAAATAAAAGTAAAAACTATTAAAGCGTAAATTGCCAATAAGCCAGAGACAACTCTTATTTTTGCAAGACGTTTAATCCCCCTCTTACTAATGACAAACTGGATAATCATGTAAATTGCAGTCTCTAACTCAACGCCTATTAGTATCAGAGAGCTGGGCATACCCATCATAACGCCGAGCTCAAAGACCATTCCCATCCAGAGGTATAGAAAGAACCAGTTGAAGGCTGCCAGTGTCGCAAGGGCCTTAGCTCTCTTGATTAATGATAGTTCTCCAGTGAAGAACTTCGGCTTAATTTCTGTCCTATTGAGGTAAGCAAAGTACAATAAAAAAAAAGAATCCTAAGCTTGTAAGGATAGAGAGTATTATCAAGAAAACTAGTTTATTCTGAGTCAAATATGTAACAATAGGGGCCAGGAAGAATGCTAGGCCCTCTGATCCAGAAATTAGTGAGAAAAACTTTGAGGGATCTGATAAGCGCTTAGACCATGTAACTTCCAAACTATATACGTAACTCCCTGTGTACACACCCAATAGGGAAGAAACCAATATCCCAATGAGGTAAACCGTAATGTTGTCGAAGATTAAGGCCAGAGTGACCATTAGGAATAAGGCCAGTAAGTGAATGAACGGTAATGTTCTGAAGAGCCTTTCATTATGGAGAAATAATGGGAAAAGCCCCCGTGTAACTATTATAATTCCGTAGATTGTGCCGAGGATTGGAGTTGCATTTGTATAAGCAATAAAGTTCGTTGAATATGCGGCAAAGGCACCTATCATAGTGAGTAGTGTATCTAGATAGACTAAGTATGAAGTCAGATCCCTCATTAATCTTCCCACTTCATCGCGATTCTCTCAATCGTGTCTAAATATTCCTTGTTAAAGGCTTTACGTATATCATCTTTTCTTACATTGTAGAAATATTTTACTCTACTAGATCTTTTAATAGCTTAGGATAAACTGTTTCAAATGGTATTACAAATCCATCAGGTGTAATAACAATCTCAGTTATATCATTGCCTTCTCTTCCGTAATGAATAATTTGGACATCAGTATAATCCTCTAGATGTAGAATAAGTGAGTTCAATAAGGGATCTCTATCTAAATTCTCTTTTAAAATAGCTATCTCTAAAAGATCAATATTCTTAAAATAACCTTCCTTTCCTAATTTATCTATAATATCGAAAATAATAAAGTCTTTTTTTGTGTTAATATTTACAGAGATTGCAGATATTCCAGAAGTTAATTTCTTATAATATGATAGTAAACTTAAGGAGTTACGGAATCTTTTTTCAATCATTGCATGATTAGTCATATAATAGAAATGAAAAGTAGCCAGTAACCCATATAATCCGTTTTCGCCGAGTATATTGATTTTACTCATATTCAATAAAGTAGCATTCGATATCAATATTGATATTCTATCATGTTTTGAAAGTGAAGTAAGTATATGACTTAAAAGTTTGAAATTTAAGGTTGGTTCTCCGCCACTAATAAAAAAAGGAGTGCTCCTATTAAGAACTTCTGAAAGATTTTCGATTAAAGAGGACCATTCTTGAGATGTTAATAAATCTGAAATATATCTTAGATTATGAAGTTGACAATATGGGCAGTCTAAATTGCATTGATAAGTTAATACCAATGTCACTCTATCTACTAAGTCTATCAACCTTGATCACCAGAGTGTTAAAATTTCTCTCATATGGCAATTAAATGTTTCTCTACGTATCTAGTAGTTACAAAAAAAAATCTTTTTATTTATCTCTTCTTTCGTTATTGTTTATCATTACTATCTCTTTTCTTCCTACTAGTTATTAAGTATATATGAACATATGTTCATATGAGAAAACTTTTTCAAGAAAAGAGAGTAAAGAAAGTTTGAGTAAAAATGAAAATAAGATAAAACAAAACGAATTGAAATGCGAACAATGTGGTGCACCTCTAAGTGAGGATAATATTTACGTTAGAGTGATAAATGGAGAAAAGCACTACTTCTGCTGTTCCCACTGTGCCGACAAATTTGAGGCCAGGTCAAAACGAAAGACCCAGTAATAATAGGCTACGGAGCGGCAGGTTTCGCTTCGCTTATTAAGGTAAATGAACTGGGAATTAAGTCGGTTTTAATAGGTTATGGCCCTATTGGAGGTACTTGCGTAAACGTAGGTTGCGTTCCTTCAAAGAGATTACTCCATTTGGGAGAAAAGGGAGGAGATTTTTTCTCATCTTTTGAGGACACAAGACAGTTCGTAAGGAAGGCTAGAAAAGAGAAATACGAGGACGTCCTCATTTATTATGACGTGGAATTAATAGAAGGTAAGGCTCACTTTATTTCTCCTCATGAGGTAAAAGTTGGAGATAAAGTTATAGAAGGTAAGAAATTCATTATAGCTACCGGGTCTCTCCTTTTATCCCAGAAATTCCGGGATTAAAAGACTTGGAGTACTGGACTAACGTTGAGGCTCTAAACCCTGATGGGAAAATCTCCTCTTTAGTAATTATAGGCGGTAGGGCTGAGGCATTGGAGTTTTCTCAAATGTACAGAAATTTCGGCGTTGAAGTGGCGATCCTTCAGAGGAGTAAAACTCTTATCCCAGATTGGGAGCTGGAGATCTCTCGAGATACAGAGAGTGTTAGAAGAGGAAGGAATTTACGTAATCACAGACGTTAAGGTTAAGAAGGTAAAGAGGGGAGAAAGTGACAAGCTAGTAATTACGAACATGGGAGACATAGAAGCTGATTAGATCCTCATAGCTGCCGGAAGGAAACCTAACGTCGATTTGAATTTATCCTCAGCCGGAGTAGAACTAAACGAGAAGGGAGGAATAAAAGTGAATGACGAGCTTCAGACTACTAACCCTAACATTTATGCTGCAGGTGACGTAATAGAAGATAAGATGTTGGAAGCCTTAGCTGGTTATGAGGGAACTATAGCAGTGAGGAATGCAATTAAGGGAGAGCATGAGAAGATTGACTTCCTTAGTGTTCCTCAAGTGATATTTACTCGTCCAAATTTGACAAGAGTGGGGCTTAATTCCTTTGATAGGGATTTTGATAGTAGAACTGTAAAGATGAAGGACATTGTAAAGGCTCAAATAATTGATGCAGAGAAGGGTCTAATAAAGATGGTAGTGGAGAGGCTCAAAGAGGATAATGGGAGTTCATGTAATGGCCGAGAACGGTGCAGAATTCATAGGCGAAGCAGCATTGGCAATAAAGCATAGGACGACAATAGATGATATTATAGATACAGTTCACGTGTTTCCTACAGTGGCAGAATCGTTAAGGATAGTTGCTTTAGCGTTTTATAAGGATGCGGAAAAGTTAAGTTGTTGCGTTTAATCAAGTATATGTTCGAAACAACTTAAAATACTTTTTATAGGGATAAAATAACTTCGATTTAGTGTAGAAATTCCTAGTTAGAGAAAATCATAAAATATGGCTTTTTAAGTTATACGGAGTAAATTAAATTATGGAAGAGAAGTTATCTTCGCCTAAGATCGATAGAAAAGCTTACATAAGAGCTAGGATTATAGAAACGTTAGATGATATTGACGTAGGAATAAACATGTGGCTTGCGGGAAGGACTAGAAATTCTGCTGGGAAAATATTTAATGCAGTTAAAGCTTTGTTATCAGCTTTAGTAACTAAAAACTTAGATAAACTATCGGCTAAAGACGAGTGGTATGCAAAAAGAGGTTATACTGCACCTACTCATGCATTAAAAGGCATTTCCATTGACCTGGCAAAGTTAGGCTATCGGGACGTTGAGAATATAACTAATTTAGCTTTTCTCCTTCACGATTATCAATATAATGGTTTTGATCCAGATTTTTCTAAATATAAAAATAAGGAAGAAGTATTGCACGATATAATTACGCTAGCGAGAGGCATTTTAGACAATATAAAGAAGGAGTGGTTTAAAGAGGAGTGGGATGAAAAGCTAGACGTTTTATATAGCATAGTTACGTCTGATTTAGAGAGAATGGAGAAAAACTCCGTAAAATAATCCTGTAAGCTAACTTGCATGAGAGAGTAACGCTACTTGCTGTTTATCTTTTCATTCAAGTCATATCATTTCGAGCTTAGAAGTTTTTATCTATAATTCTAATGTTTAAATATATGTAGTTAAAGCAACAATCCATAATATAAAGTCGAAGTTGAAGAAATAAGATCCTTGTATTATTCGATTTCATAAATAATTCCTATGTAGCCGAAGTCTGGAAAATCTATGAAAAATTCTGTAAGTCTCCTATTCACCTTTAAGAAGTCCAGGACCTAAAATTTTTAGGGAAACCTTTCTTGTTAAGGTATTTCGCCTCAATTGCCATTGCCTCTTTCAACCTTGGAAAGGATAAAGAGTGATGATATCTAAGGATAGGGGATAGCATAGCGTTAAAATTAATTGAAAATAGCCTTTTAGTACCGTAAACCTTCTCCTGAATTTCAAGGTATTTCTTAATATCTTTCAGTAACTCGTTAGTGAAAACTACTTTGAATTCCAGTTCATAGACTTCCATCTCTTTTCCCTTACCGTTAAAAGTTATTTCTATTTCATTCTGAAAATTTCCCAAATCCTTGATCTTAACTTCACCTTTCCCTTCAGCGTTCATTTTAACTTGACTTTCCAATATTTTCGAAGAAGCTGATAGAAAGACCTTTTTAAAGGACAGCCTGTTAAACAGTTTTAATCTAATGAATTTATAGTTTCCAGATGAGGTTACGCTTTCGGTATATTTTTCCTCGGAATTAAAGGAAATGACATATTGGATTGCTTTTGATGCTGATGATAATCTTTCCTCAATCTCTTCCTGTTTCATTTTACTTTCCTTAGAAAGTAACTTAATGAATGAGGCATCCATGAATATTTTTTTAGAAGTTAGAAAAGTTTAACAAGAGTTATTAGTCAATAAAATCTTCTCGCAGTTTCTAAAGAGTACAAGGGTCTGAAAATACTTTAATTTCAGAACATCTAAATTTCATTCGTGGAGGAGTTAATTAAAAAGGCTGAGGAAGAAGGAATTGATGTTGAGGATATTATAATAAACGCTATTAGGAATAAAAGCGAAGATCCGTCAATTTCAATAAAGTTGAGAATTGAAATCGCCGAAAAATACATTAATGAAGCAAAGAAATATCTTGAAAACGGAGATATAACTCAAGCCTCGGAGAAGGCATATAAGTCTGCAGAAGAGGTAATAAAGGCACTAGGTGAGAAGCTTAATACTAAAGAATACCAGTTAGCAACTAAGGAAGGCAGGTGGTTTACTTATTATTTATCGTCTGTAGCTTCGTTAACGGAATGGAGTAGAAAGGGTTGGTCTTCAGCTTATATTCTTCACGTTTGGGGATTTCATGAAGGTAAATTAGATATAGATACCGTAAAACGTTATATTACAGACGTTGAAGAAATGGTTGATAAGGCTAAGAAGGAACTCCTAAAAGTATAAATTCCTCCTAACTAATCACATATGACAGTTAATCAGGCTGAAATTGAGGAGATACGCAGAGACTGTGATGCTTCTACGTAACTACTCGTTATTTTTAATTGATACGCAGAGACTGTGATGCTTCTACGTAACTACTCGTTATTTTTAATTACTCCTAAAT
>Ga0081529_122270_pt1 | contig 10156 bp, 9 predicted proteins | sample EchGeymetagenome_FD_71012 | JGI IMG/M metagenome (GOLD analysis project Ga0081529, IMG submission 71012) | Ferrous microbial mat and aquatic microbial communities from Echinus Geyser, Yellowstone National Park, USA - transect B T=78-80 C v2... ...
ACGATAAAGAGCTCACCCCCGTGCGCCGCGGTGATAAACGACTTTGTGCCGTTAAGCGCGTAACCGTCTTCTTTCTTTGTGGCCACAGTCTCCATACCCGAAATTCCTGCGCCAGTTGTGGTTTCAGTTGCGGCAAGTCCCATGAGCGTTCCCGTTGACACCTTAGAAAGAAACCTCTGTTTTTGCTCTTCGCTACCGCATGCGTAAAGGCTGTGCGCGGCGGCGCAGTGAACCACGTAAAGCCATGCGGTTGACGCGCACGCCTTTGCGAACTCCTGCACCACCTCTACAAAGAGAGAGGCGGGTAGCCCTAACCCGTAAGGCTTTGGCAAAAAGGCAGCGAAGTAACCGTTTTCTGAAAGCTCTCTAAGGTTTTCGCTCGGAAACACCCCTTGTTTGTCCACTCTTTGAGCTCTTTCGGCGAATCTTTTTGAAAGCTCTTTTGCGTTTTTGAGTATAAGCTCTTCTTGCGTAGACATTTGCTAAAAAAAGTGTTTTCGAAAATTTATCGTTTATGGATTGTCGATCGCAATGCAGAGAACAAATAAAGCATATGCAATTAGTGGTAAAATCTCTACGTGGCATTTTTGAACAACCTGAATTAGCAAAACCTTAGTAAGCGCAAAGCTATGACGCTTCCAAAACCTCACGGCGGGTGAGGATAAAAGCGTTCACGCACCTCGCAAATATACTGGAATTTCCCATGGTTTCAACGTCCATCCCATCATTCAGACAGCATCACCCAAAAACTTGTAGCGTTCAGTTAAATATTGAGGCCTCAGGCGCTTTTAAGCCGCTTTTCCAATAAGCGCACGGTTTAGTATCAGAAGCCCTGCGCGTTATATTGTGCGCGCAAAGTGGTAAAGACGACAGCAAGGACGAGCAACACTTCGCCAAAGCGCGATATGATGCAGAAAAAGCGCGTGCTTTAATGCCAGCTTGTCCCAAAACTCATGAATGGGGTCTCTTACCCAAAAAATCAAACTTGGTGTCCGAATAACGGTTCTACACGCTTTCCATCGCTACTAATCCTAAAGCTCTTGTGCTTACACCAACTGAAGATAAAAAATTCCAATACTTCATCTTAGAACATTAGAGACCCCGCCCGTGAGGACGGGGAGTTAACTATAAATACGAAATTAACATTAAGAATATGTAGGGATGTTCCCTGAAAGCAGAAGTTAAAGTAGCAGTACAGGGGAAGATTCTGAACCCTAACAAAGAGAAAAGACATAAACTTAACGTCGTTTTAGAGAAGTATCTAAAAGCTGTGAAATTCTTCGCTTCCTTCGGGATCAAGGATAAGAATCTTCTCCAACAGAGAGCATATAAAGAGGCGAGAAGAAGGTTCGGTCTGTCTTCCACTCCCACGCAGACTGCTAGAGATAAAGCGGTAGAACTGGTTAAGGCTAACGAGGGAAGAGAATTCCACATACGTAAAGTGTCCATACGAGTGAACTACCGCGCATTCAAACTTGTGAGGAGGGACACCAAGCTAACACCTTATTGGTTGTACCTCAAGCTAGACGGTGATGGTGCGTGGTACCCAGTGCAGTTCGGTGAGAGACAAAGAGAGATGATAGATAACGTATTATCAGACCACAGCGAATGGTCTTTACAGCAAGTTGAACTCGTAAAGAGAGACGGAGAGTGGTACGCCTACTTCACTCTTGAAAAGCCCTTCAAGAATTATGAGCCACAGACACCTATAGGAATAGACTTGGGTGAAAAGAACTTAGCTACAGTGGTCGCACTGGTTAACGGTAAACCCACAAAGGGCACCTTCTTCAAAGGGTCGGAGATTAAGGAAGTGAGGCACAAGTACTTCAACATCAGAAAGAAACTGCAGAAAAAGAAAAGGTTGGACGTGGTTAGGAGGCTGAGAGACAAAGAGAGAAGGATCGTAAACCACGAGCTTCACGTTATCTCCAAGAAGATTGTGGAGTACGCTAAACAGTTCCCTTCTCCCGTTATAGTGATGAAGAAGCTCACAGGTATTAGAGAGAACTTCAAGAAGGGTAAGGAGCTTAACAGGAGGTTCCACTCCTTACCGTTTAGAAAACTGAAGAAGATGGTGGAGTACAAGGCTAAGTTGGAGGGTATTAAGGTCAGATATCTTAACCCTAAGAATACGTCAAAAACATGCCACAGGTGTGGGTATGTTACCCACGTTGAAGGAAGGGAGTTGAGGTGTCCTAATTGCGGTATGGTATACAACCGTGACCTGAACGCATCTATTAACATAGCCCGTGCCTTAATGAGAGGTACGGGTCGGGGGTGCGTAGACACCCTGAAGGGGAGATGAAGGTGCGTCGTGAAGACCACTGGAAACCCCAAAGCCCCGTCCGTAAGGGCGGGGTAGTTTACCGAACTAGGACACGATCAAAGCCGGGTAGCCGTATAAGGATGGCTAGATCAACCCTCTCACTGCACTGAGTTTCTCACCAAGCTTCTTCATGATTTCTCTTTCATTCGAGATGCGCACACCGTATTCCCAATGCTGAACCAGGTTGATTTTTGATTCTGCGAGCGCTTGCTCCACCGCGGCCAAAAACCCCTCCTTGTTTTCAATCTCGGCACGCACGAACGACCCCTCTTTAGTCTTGTTATACTTAACCAAGCGTCCCTCCTCAACGTGCGCCCCAAACCCTACTTCAATCAGCTCGAGAATCATCAGACCTAGCGCTATGAGGAACGGCTCGTGTGTTCGCGTAAAAATGTCATCTATAAGTGGGGCATACGTTTTTGACTCCAAGAACCAGCTGAACGTGCGCCCAGAATCCCACCTACAAAGCGTGTTCTTCTCGAACAACACTTCCACCCCAGTGTTAGAATCCAACTGGATATTCACACCGCGCCGCGCGAACTCGCTTATCACTAGCCTAAGATCAGTAGGCATGTCCTCCAAGACCTCCCCATACTCCCCCACACACTCGTAGTCCACACCTCGGCCGACTATCCTCCTTATTTCAACGTTATGGCTATACACTAGCTCAACTCTGTAACCCATGCTCTCAAGCAAATTCACTAGATGAGCCTCAGCCACAAGACCGACGTAGTCCTCCCCGTCATGGTTACCATACTTAGAGAAAAAGTCATCAACTATGGCGTACCCAATCTCCGTTCCATTCACCGATACGCTCACGTAGCGCTCATCGAACAAACGCATCGAAACCCGAACTATTATACGTAAACAAAGCTATATACTTACGCAAGTGTGCAACCAACACGTATGAACACTCGTAAAACCCGTTACCTCATGTAGCGCGTGTAATAACAACGCGCGTCACATGAACACGCCGTAGTCAGCAGTTTCAAAAATAGGTTTATATAGATTTTCGGATTTGAGTGTGTGCACGCGCAGTAGGGTGGTAGCAAAGACCCAAAGACCTCCGCTAGGGAGGGGTGCGCGCACACTTGTTGGGTGGGGGGACTGAAGATGGTCGGCGCTCCCCATGAGGCCTTCCCCAGAGACGTGGAAGGCGTGTGAGTGGGTACGTCGAGACAGGGGCGGAGCGGAAGGGGACCAGTGAACCCGTGAGGTTCCTAAATGAAGCGCTGAAGCCCAAGCTCTACTATGCGTATGATAGGTACAACGATATGTACCTACGTATACCTACGTAGAGCGAAACCCTCTAAAATAACCCCATAACGCGTCTAAAGGCCGAAATCCTTAGAATTAATGAGCTAATGATCAAACGCGCAACCCACTACACTTAGTGGAACTTGGGTGACCCAGACTGGCGAGCAACTCTTGCGACGTTGGTTTACTTAAGAGGGTTAAGTACTTAATGGGGTTAAGTTTATGCTTTTCTACCTCAATCCGATTTGTTTTAAAAACACAATCCATTTTCACTTGTGTTCAGATGTTTACAAATGCACATATATAAACACACATTTTTTATTATTAAAGAAAAATTTATACGAAGAACCATGATCGCCCAGAAAAGCTGGCTTATTAAGCATCGCTCAACTCTAAAATCAAAAGGATAGCCTTTGGTTTGGTGTGGCTCATTTACGGTTTACTCAAATTTCAGCCTGGCATGCCTTCGGTATTCAGCCAGTTGATAGCACAAGCGGGACAAGGCAAGCCTGCATGGCTTATGCCCTGGTTCAGCTTTTGGTCTAGTCACAGTAAACCCAACCTTCTTTGTTTATCTAGTTGGAACGCTTAAAGTAGTTCTTGCTATCTCCCTCATATTAGGTCTTGCGCGCAAACTCGCTTACATTGGTGGAATGGCGTTTAGCCTCTTGATATGGAGTGTTCCAGAGGGTTTCGGTGGACCTTACGGACCTAGTTCGACGGATATTGGAACTTGGTCATTTACGCTTTTGTGTTCTTGCTTTTACTGATCATTAACGCCACTTACGGTCCAAGTCGTTACAGTGTGGATTATTTAATTGAACGGAAAATTGCATGGTGGAAAAAATTTGTGGAGACAACTTAATTTTTTAACACGCGTTTCAAGCGGTACAAACTAAACCAAGTTCGTGTATTAGCGTTAGCGTGCATCACAAATAGTTGTCATGTGTTTTTTGATTGATGCGGATTTTGGAGTAACACTGGGATGCATGCGAATGGAGGTGCACCAAGATACCTTACTAAAACGGTTAGCTTGCATTTGGCGTCGATAGCACTCTAGTAAAATCAAATAACGTGCGCATTTAACCAGTTGTGTCACTCGTCTATCAATTTCCTTCAAGGAGTTGTTTTCAAACGCTAAGTTCTTGAATTTTTCATCTCGGATATTATCCCAATCGTAAACTATTCACTCAGCGAAGAGCTCGCTCTCACAATATCCGTCTTTGTGACTATTCCAACCAATTCACGGTTTACTACTGGAAGTGCGCTTACTTTGTGAACTAACATGAGCTTTGCGGCTTGCGCAAGCTCTTCTTCTTCATTCACCGTTAGGATTTGCTTTGTCGTGAAGTCGCCAACAGTAAGAAGGTGCAAAAACTCTCTTGGGACGATCACACCACTTTCAAAAACCGTCTCCTTCTTAGTACGCAAAAAAGGCAAAACTCCTATCACTTCTTTGACCGAAAGCACTCCTAGTAATTCATCGTTTTTCACAATCAAATGTGATATTCCCTTATTTTGCATTAAGTAGAGCGCAAAAGATATGGGTTGTGAAGCCTTTACTGTCAAAGCTGGCGTAGACATCCACTCCTTTACCTTAAATCTTTGCCTCATATTTACTGCAAAGAAAGCGCAAATATCCGTCTTTGTGACTATCCAACAACTCTTTCGTTTTCCATAACAACGAGCGAGCTAACTCTTTTTTGGATCATTTTCTTTGATGCCTCCTTTAGCGAAGTAGACGGTGTCACAGTGATAAGAGGCCGACTCATGATTTCGTTCGCCTTTACTTCGCTAAGCTCCCTTCCGCTAGTGTCTTGTAATGCGTAACGCAGAAGATCTTTAACAGAAACAATTCCAACAGCCTTTCCTTCGTTGTTAGTAATCACTATCCTGCTTATTCTTAACTCAAGCAGTCTTGCTCTTAGTTGAAGAAGCGAAGAAGACTCGGGCGCAGTGACCACACCCTTTGTCATTATTTCCTGAATGGACACAAAAGCATAATACGCGCAAGTTTAAAAGCTTATGTTATACCGCTTTCAAAACCTCAACTTTGACGAGCGGGAATTCTAAGCGCTCTACGTTTCGTCTTATTCTGGTTATAAAGGAAAATGTTCCCAACCCAAGATGGAATATAGGAAAAATACACGATGAGTTATCCGTAAAATTGAGGGAGGAATTTCAAGTACTTCCATTGTTATATGGATGTCTTAGTAACAAGGGATGGTTTAACAACCCAAGAAGGGTAGGTTTCCCAGAGTTTATTAGCCAACTGTTTGGTTAACTCCTAGTTATACTCTATAGACTTAGAGAGGATGATAGTTAGGATAGCAGGTGTTGGTGAGTCAAAGATTTTAGGCCGTTCTAGGAATCTTAAGGAATGCTTAACACAAAATATGAAGGAGACGAAGTTAGCATTAAGAATGGTAAGGCTTTGCTCAAAGTGGTATAAGCCAAGAGAGTACATCGAGCCTAAATCAAGTGTTGCTGTAGACATTAACATGAATTTGGTAAGGACGATAATTGTTAGGATTTTCACTAGGTTACAAGGAGGTTCATCATTGAAGTCATTATCTGAAAACCTTCATAAAAAGCACTCAAAGAGAAAGGGTCAAACAACTACATATAGGCGAGGATTTAGTACTTCAAAGGCTAAGAGAATAGCAGTGGATTTTGCAAGGCAGGAAAATGTGTTGTTGAGATTACTGAGAGTATGGGTGCTAACGTTATAAACTTTCCAAAACCTCGTCCAAGCGGGGATTGCGAAAGCCGCGCAAAAACACACCGCGAAGCGCGGGGATGCGTGTGGAAACCAGAACCAGCGTAACCCTGTAATGGAGATCTTGGTGGAAGAAGCAGGAAGCTCCCTCTTTTAAGAGGGGGTGGCTCACCAAGTTAGAAAATCTGAATTGATTAAGAATATGGGCGAACTACCGAAGGGAGTTTCACGACACACTCTATCTCATACAATATCGTAGGATTCAGTATTGGATAGAATGGCAATCAAGAGAAGTACGTTGATCCCAAGTATTCTTCAGTAAAATGTCCTAAGAAGTGAGAGCAAAGAATGAGGGAAGTTTCACATCGTTTTCATGTTCTTGCGGTTATTAGAATGATCTAACGTTATTGCTAATATTAATGGGAGGGGCCTCTGACCCTCTCGACTCTCAGATGAGAGATGTAGTCCCGAATCGATGAGGGGAACCCCGCCCTTAAGAGTTGGGGAGATGGTTAGGTACTGGTAAGGCGAAACCCGTCCGTGGGGACACGTTAGTTCACATCCGCTTCCCTAGATACATTTATGAGCAAGGAAACAATGGTTCACACTCAGGCGACACATTTGGCAAGAAGCTGAGCTAAAGCACCTCTACGTACGGCTTGGAAACATAGTTAAAATTTGAGGCGTTAGGTGTTAGAACCCGAGGTCTTGTAGCCTAGCGACCTTCACATCATGCGCCGCCTCTAAGAGTTTGTGGTCCTCGGTGACGAGGGTGAGCTTTGATTTGCGCGCGCTGTAGAGGTAGGCGGCATCATAGTAGCTAAGCTTTGAATTGCGCGCCACCTCATACACCCCCTCAAAGTCATCGGTGGTTATCCCAACGCGAGGGATGCTACTCAGAACAATCCTTGCGTAGCGCACAAGTGACCTTGCTTCATTCTCTTTGAGTAGCCCGCGTAGTGACCCCTCCTTCCACAGGGTGTTGCCCACCTCATAAAGTGTGAGGTCGAGCACCCTGATCTGCTCTCTGAGCCTCAGGAAGGAGTCTTCATCCACCCTCTTAACCAGAAGGATAAGGGAGCTAGCGTCAAAGAGGTAGCGCATAACCCTTTCGCGCTCTTATTCTTCATCTCTTGTTTCACGTATAGCCAGAACAATCTCTTCGTCTGGTATCTTTTTGAGAATCTCCTTCATGTTTCTGAGTGCCGCTCTGAGTTCTTCCACCTCCCTCCTCTTCACTTCTTCCTCAAGCGCTCTCCTCACAACTTCACTCACATTAATACCATACCGCTTAACCTTCTCCCTGAGCTCCCGACTAACCCTAACGGACACGATGTAGGTCATACATAAATCGTAAGACAATTTAAGTATATAAATTCTTTGTATGACAATATTATGAGAGCAGATTGGGAGAGGGGACTTCTTAGCTGAACATGAACTCAGGTTTGTGGCCAAACGGCTATGTCAAAATGAGCAAAACACTCTTCACACCCATTTTTTACCAAAATAAAACGAAACGTAGGCATTCACGTAGTTATTCACTAAGGCTAGAAGGAGTCCAACGGAGCGATCCTTATTGAAGCTTCTGCACTGATCGCTTTTTATCCCATGACCAACGAATGATTTCTTGGAAAACTAATAAATATGAGGGGCTATCCATCCACGCACAAGCAAAGCTTTCCGCCCCCTCTTTTGCAAATGATCGAATAAAGTAACTATATAAATTAATACACTTCACTAATTTGAAACTTAGTTCGCCAAGTAGTTCAGGAGTTTTATTAACTGTTGCTGTGCGACGTATTCTCGTACCCAAGTTATATATATTATGTACTTATAATCATAGACCGCGGTTAAGCTATTACCATCGAAAAAGTAGAGGTATCCTTTGTATTTTTGTAGTTTTATCGGAGGTGGAATGGTATTTAGACCTTGAATAAAGAGGTGAGCTTCAGCGTTACTCACCCTGAGTGCGACGATTGTTAGTGTTGCGGTGCTGTTCACTTGTTTAAAATACTCTATAAAACCGCCTTTATCGGCTATCCCTGGACCAAAATCCTGCAAGCCTCCTATTTCGCCTTTATAGTTTGGAGGAATGGTTTGAACACCACCATTAAAATATGTAATTCGGATCGAACCGTTTGCTAGAACTGAAAACGTAAACGATTCATCGTTCTCGCTAAGCCAAGTACCCCCCAAAGTCGAATCCACCTGTTTGACGCCGATTGGTTGTGGATGAGAAGGATGTGTGAGAAAAACAGCAATGATGCCAAGAACAACTAAGGCAAAAATGGTGAAAGCCACAGCGAGTTTCTTCGTCTTTATCACCTATGCTTGGCTGACATAAGCTGGAACCGCTTCGCTTGGTATCGCAGAAGGTGCGTTAGGGGCATTAAAAAGCTCAAGCTCGCTGTAAACTGTGTTGTTGGGTATAGGATTACTACCGGAGTAGCCCGCAGGGTGACCCAAGGAGTACTCCCCATTAGTCTGTGTGTTGACAAGGTAGAAGGCTATATCTATAGCTGTACCGCTCCCGAATCCACACTCCGTTGCGCTCACCCATCCCTGTGCTGGAACCTTAAACACAAAGGCGCCTACCCACACATCTTGAGTGTTCACAAAACCTATATCGACTTCAGTGGTCCCAGAGGGATACGGATTGTTATTCGTAAGAGGGCCTGAGTTGTATTCTGGACCAATATAAGTGGGCCAGAACGCATCACCAAAGTAATATTCTTCAAAACCAGGTGATGAACCAGAGCGAAGGATTATGGCATCCTGAGCGCTATCACCATTGTTCACGAACTCGTATATAACTCCGTTTCCTTCATTACAAGTTGTATTGTAAACATACAATATAAGCGAAGAGCTTACTCCACCGCCTATGGTTATCGGGTCGCTACCTACAATAACACTAGCATTGTAAACAATCGTGCCATTATCGAAATACTCTGTGCTCTGTATAGTTTCACCTTTGTGGAAATGCTTCGAAGTGGAAGCCATAACGTTGGGTGTGAACAAGAAAAAACCAAAGCGACCACAATTAGACATTTTATATTCACGTTTTTTTAAAAAAGTCATTTAAAGCCTACTAAATAATGATTCAAGTAACGATCCTGTCCAATTAAGGTGTGTATATTAGCGGGGTAAGTTTACGGATTACCTGGAAACCATCCCAGCAAAACCGAAGGCTCTACACGGAACTTTATTGTCAATACATTTTGTGGTTTTATTGGTCCAGCGGGTGGCCGCCCTAGTTATCAGGGGTCATCATTAGTTTGGCTGTCGTGATCTATTTACATAGTTTACCTCAACAGAGTGATATAATGGTTCAGAGAGTCAGATAGTTGGGTACATACCTGTAGGGACACCTGTGACGCTTAACTTTATACTCGGTGTGTATAACACTTACTCAGCTGTCAACACGAGCCTCACGCTTATCGTAAAATACAACCAAGGTCAAACCCAGAGGTTTAGTATACCGTTCATCGAGTATCCTAAGGCCACTCTCTCGATTTTTGGGATTACCACACCAACTGTAAGGGTGGGTGACGGGGCGGACTATAACAGTAAAGAACACGGGGGTTGTGCCAGCCCAATTCCTCACATTCACCCTTTTACCCTCAGACGTGTTCCAGGTCAGCGTGCCATCAAGCGAGAACCCACTGCTCGCGTGAGTGCAGTAAACGTCAGTGTAGGCACACATGCCTGGTCAAGAGGCAAACATAACCTACATAATACAAGTCAACTCCAATATCAAACACGGAGTGTATCCCCTCAGCCTCGTGGCCACATGGCATCAGCCAGGGTCCACACAACCATTTATCCAAGAGTTAACGGTACCCATACAGGTTCAT
>Ga0081529_117277_pt1 | contig 10155 bp, 8 predicted proteins | sample EchGeymetagenome_FD_71012 | JGI IMG/M metagenome (GOLD analysis project Ga0081529, IMG submission 71012) | Ferrous microbial mat and aquatic microbial communities from Echinus Geyser, Yellowstone National Park, USA - transect B T=78-80 C v2... ...
CAGGAAACCTCGTGCTCTTCTCAGCCCACTCCACCACCTGGGCGAGGGCGCGGTCCCTATCCACGAACTCCGTCTCCACGCCGGGCGCGAGCTTAAGCTTAATTCTCTTCACGGCATTATCGATATCTGCGTACTTAAGCCTTCCAGCGCCGGGAAGCCGCGGATTAGCCGCAGATGCACGACCAGCGCCACGAGGTGCAAGCCCCAAAGGTCGCCCAGTATTCGCCAAAGGCTTAGTAAAAGAACTTGACTATATGTAATTCAAAAAATATAGACTAAAATATATGGTTTCTATGCTGAAGAACATCAGTAATTTAATCAAGAATCAGAGACAATTGACTACAACGTCCCTAACCTCAATATTGAATCTTCATCAATACTTTAATTTATCACTATTTCATCTATTATCTTCTTCAATTTTTGTTTAAACACGTCATACGAGAATTCGTGTGATCTTCTGATGACTACAGTTCTCAACTTATCAGCGAGCTCTAGAGCCCTACATATACTGGCTGCAGTCTCCTCTTCTGTGTCGAATCCAAGGCCGTATCTCCCTAGCCTAACTATGTCTATCCAAGGTCCACCTGATTTGTGTACTATAGGCACTGCGCCTGCAGCCATGGCCTCTGCCACGACGATACCAAAAGGCTCATGAGACCTCACATGGACAAAGGCCGCAGATCTCCCTAAGACGTGATACACCGTATCTATCGATGGATTCAAAACAAAACTAACTCTTCTATGAATTCCGAGCCCTCTTGCCATCGTCATCAAATGCTTGACGTACAGCATGCTGGTCACATCCTCAGCTGCCCCCATCAACACTAGCCTAAGATCAGACCCGCCGCAACGCGATACAGCATCTCTAAACGCCTTAATCACAAACGCATGACCCTTAGAGGCGCTAAATCTTGCCAGCATGCTCACTACAGGCTCCCTATTGCCGGAGACATATCTGCTTATTCGCTCCACGTCGACAGGTGGGTAAAGAACTCCAGGCTTTAGGCCGGTCGTCCTTTCGGTCAGATAAGCCGTAAAGAAACTATTGGCATAGATGTAAGTCCTCTTCCTCTGTAGCACATGGTATGCCGACCCCAGCTCCGCAGTAGCGAATAAGAAAAACCTATGCGGCTTAAAAACAAGCGGCGGGCGTGGTTTGAGGGAAGTCACGGCCCCATGGAGATAATACACTACATCAACATCGGCGTGAAACGGCCTCAAGAGCAATGTATCGAGAAAGACAACGTCATATTCCCGTACAACTTCGTTAAGTACGCCGGCCCCTATAAACGAATCCAATAAATTACAATATTGATTTATACAATTTACCGTTTTATACTTTACAACTTTTAAATTTTTCAAGTAAGATACCTCTACACCATGATACTTACCCACTCTATCTAAATCTACCTTACTAGGTATGAGGGCAGTCACGTCTAGTCCAAGTTCATAAAGTGCCTTGGTAAGAAGCGCCTCAAATCTCTGGACACCCCCAATGCCGCCAAGAGACCAATACACGAGAACTTTCATAGCTTAGATAGCGAAGCAGTATAAAAACATTTCAACATCCTCTCAAGTGTATACGAAATCCGAGTTAATTAGCTTATAATAATTAAATTTATATATTATATATATTTTATAATTTTAATATCGCATACTCTTCTAATACGTATACATGGGATCAAAAATATATAAACTTCCAGATCGACGTGCACGTGGACGTCTGCAAGAGATTCCTTATACTAAGCGTACAATATGCGTTTGGAGATACGCACGATGTAAACGAAGACGATATGGCTAATACGTGGAACATCTTTGCCGCGTCAGCGTTGAGTCATGCCGGAGGTTGCAAAGTCGTTTCAATACGGCCCACAAGTTTAAATAAATTTATAATTAAATCAAGAGATAATTTAGTAATTATACTAGTTCCATATAAGTTGCTATACGATGGAGATATTGATAGGTTGAAAGGTAAGCTGAGACTATATTCATCACAACTATTTATAAACGGTGGAGCTGATTATCTTGACGACATAGTAGAGGGATTAACTAAATATAAAGATAATATTATATTATATATACATGAATATAAAAATATACGATATTATAATATTTTTAAAAAATACAAGGATTTTATATATATTTTGCAACAACATTCACATGGGCCATTTACCTACAATATTGCTTCTTTATATAAAATTAACATACTTAAAAATCTGAAAAGAGCTGGGTTTTTCGCTCTTAGTTTACATGAATTGCTATCTTTAAAAAGTATGAAATTAGGAAGGTTGATAAAGTTGCGTCCAATGGCCGTGAATCTTAATGAACTGCCGTACGTTACTCCGGAGAATAGGTGTACGGTCCGGTGCGCTCTTAAAATGTCCTGTGACAAAGTGGTTCTGTCCACCTATGTAGGCACCCCCTATATTAGATATAATAAACTGTATGATGTTAAGGGTTCACATTATCTGCCCGCAATAATTAAGGTTATGAATAAGTATCTTGGTAACCGTGTTGAATTTCTCGTGTTTGGCGTCTCTGGCTTCTTTAAGGACTATCTTGAATTGCTGGGTAACGTCAAGGTTTTTCCACGTCTGCCACGCAAGGATTTCTTGACGTATCTCTCAGCCTCTGACATCTATTTCCTTCCGGCGCATAGTGACCTTAGATTCACTGGGATAGGCGTAACTGTAATGGAGGCCTTGGGTATGGGCGTACCTGTGGTGTCGCCTACGTTGATCCACATACCTGACTTAGACGTGGTTAACGACGTGGGGGTCGTAACTCCGTATCTTAGAAGTGTTGAGGACGCCGTTAGGTTCGCGAGACAGCTTCTCTATACTGTCGAGAACCTAAGTACGTTTAAACCTGCCGTCGCTCGGGAAATCGTTAAGAAGTTCTATTCCTGGGAGAGCTTTGTTAACGATTTTAAGGATACAGTAGAAAAAATTATGAATTATTAATGTAATGTATCTTTTATATTATGAGTATAGTTATGGCGCTTAGTTACGTAGATAAATATTGATCATTTCGATAGCCGCTTGTTGTGGCTAACTGTGGGACACATGAGATTCTCTACGCCGTCCTTAATGTAACCGTAACAACATAATGACCCATACCTCGGCAAATGATTCCGCCGCAAAAAGATGCCACACAATACCCAACGCATGCCCACCGACTTGCACAACCTTACACAACTACTATAGCGTTGGCAATTTGTCCTGCGCATCAAAAACGCATCGCAGTATAACCTACTTCCTAATGCAGTGCACGATTCCGAGGTTCTTATTGCCCTTTAACACGCATTTATAGTCCCTATTTAGCATATTCAGTAAATCATCTACTGGCTTATTAACAATGTATGAGTGGTATTCAAAAATCAACTCCTTAAACATCCGAATGTGTTCGTAATCGTTGAATATTACGTCGAATTCACAACCCTCACAATCCATCTTAAGCACGGCATTGCCAGGATCGACGCCAAACCTACTGATTAATTCACCAAGCGTTACTGCTGGGACAGCATTAATGCAGACACCGGGCCCATGGTAAGTGACGAGAGTATTATTGTTATCAACATTCTCGACGCACACCTTGCCCGATCTACTGGCCAAGCCGGCATTGACTGGAATAATCATGTTTCCCATAGTATTTAAATTGATATTCTCAAGCATCTCGGCAAAAGCGCCGGGGTGGGGCTCAACAGCGATAACCCTCTTAGCGCCTTTCAAAGCGAAGTATATGGCCGAGTCACCAATGTAAGCGCCAATATCAATAATGACCTTATCTTTAACATCTAACGAGGCATACTCACCGCGGCCAAAAATCTCAAGAATTGACCTATACATATGTCTAAACCTTATGCCATAATTAAACCAAAATCTGTTTACCATGTCATAAGCCCAGCCGCCCTCAATAGCGAGCCCCACAGCACTCCTTACCCTAATCTCCTCAACAGGCACATGGACATTATTCGCATAGGTAGCAATGCCATCTCTACAGTCATAATTCATGATGTAACCGTCGTAATAATCATTAACCAAAACCCCATAGGCCCTTGCAGGAATTAAACCTTTAGAGCCATCTCTACAAACAACCTCAATATTGTCAGCATGAAGAAGACTGCCTTTAATTAAATAGTACTTAACGCCGGCAGAGAGCCAATTACGAAATAACTTCCTACTCGCCAAAAGCATCCTGAGCCTACGGAAATGCGCCTTAAACATAATTTATTACTAATTTTACTTCTGTATTAGCCATCCTTGTAGGTATATTGCCTTAAATCCTCCCAGTGCAAAGCTTTTTATCGCGTCTAGCGGCGTCTCGACCAGGGGCTCGCCCGCCAGATTGAAGCTTGTATTCAATATAACGCCTTCTCCCGTTTCGTCTCTGAACGCCTTTACGAGCTCGTACCAAGTCTTGTTCTCGTCCCTACTGACCGTCTGCGGCCTCGCCGTTTGGTCCACATGGCAAACCGCCGGCACCACCTCGCACATCTCGCCCCTGTACTTAAACATCAGGATCATGAACTGGTGCGGCACCGGGTCCATGAAGTACTTACCCACATCCTCCTCAAGTAGCGACGGCGCCAGCGGCCTCCACCACTCCCTACCCTTGATTTTGTTCACAACACCCCACATGTCCTTCCTCCTAGGGTCGGCGACGATCGATCGGTTGCCAAGAGCCCTAGGGCCGAGCTCGGCCCTACCTTGGTACCAAGCAACGACGTGACCCTTAACCACCAGGTCGACGACGGGATTAACATCGTCGCCGATGTACCTCGCGTTCCAGCCGCCCCTCTCCACCACCTTCTTAACCTCATCGTCGCCGTACTCAGGGCCGAGGTAAACAGTCCTAAGCCTCTCCCTCTTCATCTTTCCGCCGAGGACGTGTTCGTAGACCCAGGCCGCAGCGCCGATAGGCGTGCCGGCGTCGTTGGCCGCCGGGAATATGAACATGTCGTTGAAGACCCTGGCGTAGTGGATGGCCATGTTAGCCTTGGCGTTCAGAGCGACGCCACCGGCAAGGGCAAGCTTGTCCTCGCCCGTATGCTCCCTAGCCCACCTGGCGAGATGAAGCATGGCCTCCTCAGTCACGGTCTGAACGGCCCAGGCAAGGTCAGCGGCATCAGGGTGAAGATCGCCACGAGGATCCCAAGGAACCCTAGAATCCGGATAGAGGGTATTAGCGATGGCTCTATAAGTATCCTTAACCCTCACGTTATTTGGAGAAATAAACCTAAGCGGGTAATCTTTGTCGTTTAATTTAATAAGAGATCTCAACTTCTCATAATATTTGCTTGTTTTACCATAGGGTGCGAGACCCATGACCTTGCCAGGGCCTTCATAGACGTCATAACCGATTTTGATACTAACCTCCTCATATAAACGACCAAGAGAGCCATACGCTGTTGGTATTGAGACTAGCTTCTCAAGCTCGCCGTTCTTCGCCCGCCAAATAACAGTGGCCTCGTACTCGCCAGTACCGTCGACGGTCAAGACAGAGGCATTATTGAAACCACTGAAGTAGTAGGCGGAGGCGGCATGGGCAAGGTGATGAGGAACAGGAATGATTTTGGTACCCTCAGGAGCGTCCTCACCAACCGAGTGAATAACAGACCTAACAAACCTACGGGCAATATCGAGGTAATCGCCGAGAAGAAACAGCAAACCAAACTTCAAACCCGCAGTAATGAACCCTCCTTCAAGTAAGCCCATACTAAGTTTGCCAGAAAGATATCGTATTGAGCTTATTAGCCACCTTCGCCTATGATCTATAGGATATAACCTGGGATCAAAGTTTACTGCATATGCGTCTACGTCCTTGGGCCTTATCCCGTACTTCCTCCTCAAATATACGAACGCCTGCTTCAAGGCGTTTATTGGCGGTTCTACCGGCGAGTGTTTGTGCCTTGTCCACCTCTCCTCCTCACTAGCGAAGACGAATTCGCCATCGACTATTACACCAACAGCATGGTCATGCATAACAGGCCAGTTAAAGCCGATAACAACTGTCATCGAAGACCAAGAAAGAGCGAATAAATAAGCATTATCATAAAGACCGCCACAATTAATTCGTAACCGAACATGCAGGGCCCTACGAACTATTTGACATCGTCGTGCCGAGGCCATGGCGGCCGGCGCAGTGCCTATAGTCCATAGGTCGGGCGGCCCCTGGATCGATATAGTGCAGATGGGGAGGTACGGCGTCGGGTTTGTCGACGAGGAGGCGGCCCTCGGCATATGCAGGTCCGTGGAGCTGGCCCGGGAGCTCGGCGGCAGGGTCGTGGAGAGGGCGCGCAAATTCTCGTACGAGGTCTTTAGGGAGAGGGTGCGCAACATCGTCGAGGGACTAAACGCCTAAGTCCCCATCGGCCTCACCGACATCTGCGTTATAAGAGGCCTCGGTATATCTGTTAGATTATATAGATAGTTTCTTAGTTATGTTTATAATTTTATTTTGAAATTCGTCGAATGCGATATTCTTTACCCTTTTTAATGAGTTGGCGGAGTAATGGCTCCATGTGGCTCTGTCGGTGAGCATTTTGGCCACTGCGGCTACGCCCTCTTCTGCGGTCTCGTAGCCGAGGCCGTTCTCCCCCTCCTCCAGGAGGTCCGACCAGGCCCCGCCCGACTTGTGGACGACTACGGGCAGCCCCCGCGCCATGGCCTCCGCAACGGCTATGCCCCAGTGCTCGTTGATGGTGGCGTGGAGGAAGGCCCTTGCTCTGTCCATGAGGCTGTTGATCTCCGGCCTCGGGGCGTTGAGCCGCATATATACATTATATTTATCATCAATATTTTCCAAAATATTTCCGTTTTCTACTAATTTTATATTAATATCATTTTTTCTTGCTATATTTATAATTTTGTTTACATATTCCATCTGGGTCCTCGTCGTCGCTCCGCCGAAAATCACCAGCTTCGCCTCGGGCGCCTCCTTGATCAATTTGGGCATCAGCTCCGCGACGACCCAGTGGTAGCGCTTCTCCTCGCTGAAGCGCCCCAGCATGACTACGAACGGGCTCCTCTGCTCGAACGGCGTGGGCGCTTCCTGCACGTGGACGTTTGGGGGCAGCGGCGGGTTGAGCACCTCGGGCCTTTCTCCGTGCACCATCTCCACCACGCGGGCTGTCCACCGGGAGTTCGTCAGCACGAGGTCCGCGGCGGCGAACGGGCTCTCCCGGAGGTATCTAGGCAACAACGCCGTGAAGGTCTTCCAGTATATGTTTAGCGGGAATTTTCCGTATCTCTCCATGATGTAGGGATCTTCGCCGTACGCCAAGCCGGTCCCCCTGTACCTCTTGTCGATAATAACCTCAAGGGGGAAGTGGATATACTCTACGATTTTTAGGCCTTTGGATCTATATCTAACTAGGGGCTTGTAGGTCTCGTCGTCGATAAACATCAGCGACGCGTTGAATTTCTTGATCGCCTTTTCCGCAGGTCTCCACATGTAGAGCCTGGTCCACAGCCCGAAGGCCTTGATGTTGTAGGGCATCAGCGTGATCGCGGGGTACCGCGAGATGTCTATTCCGTACCAGTCGACGTAGCGCGACGGGTCGAACTTGAAGGTGCCTGTGAGGACAGGCGGCAGGCCGGCGCTGTCCAGCGCGACCGCGGCCGAGGCGCATACGAGCTGTCCCCCGCCTGGGGAGCCCCAGTAGCGGTGCGCGACGACGGATCGCGGCATCGGCCGCCTGCGCAGCGGAATTAAAATAGGTTTCGTAGGTTCCAGAGGAGGGAGGCAGAGTACTTTAGGTAGTATAGATAGAACTCGCGGTTTCCGAACTCCCGCATGAGCCCTCTTGCGAACTGGCGGTGGGCCGCCGCCACCAGCACCTCGGTCGCCTTGCCGGGAGTGGAGCCGTGGTGTAGGTGGTGGCTTGCGACGACCCAGGGGACCTCCTCTATGCCCATGAGGTGCGCGATGACGCCGAGCAGAGTCTCGTCGCTTATGAAGTTGCGGAGCCAGACGTCTACGCGGTTTAATGCCCTCTCTATTTTTGTCAGTAGTTCCTTTTCTGGGAATTTAGAGATGGCGACCACTTGCTTCGGACCGATGAAAAACATGGATCCTCCTTTTAATATATTTTTTGTAGAAAATACTTTATACGAATATATTTGATTTCCATCTAATTCACTAATTTTTCTACTTCTTGATAAAAAATGATGCGGATTTCTTTTCCACGCTTCTTCGTCCAACACGGTATAGATCGGGTACGACTTTAGTCTTGGGTGCAGCGACGCGAGCGTGCTGTCGATGACGTTGTCGCTATCCACGATTAAGGCCTCGGAGCCTATTTCCTGTAGTTCCTTGAGCATGTCGATCCAGGTATTATTTCTATTCCGCCAGTTGCCGTATTTCAGCTCTATGTTATCTGGAAGAACCTTCTTCAAGATTTTCTTCTGCTCATCACTAAAAACATTATCTATAAATACAAACGAAATTTTTGGGTGTATAACATTGATATTATTTATAAAATAAGTATTAATCTCATGTATTCTGTAGAAGGGCAAGTAGGTAGCAAGAATCATAACCGTAGAAATACTTTCGCTTAAAAACTTATCGAGACAGACCGGAGGACATTATGATATATACATCACATATAGTGGGCGAGGGCGGCCGGGCTCCCTAGTCGATACGGCTAGCCCATTCAAGCCAGACCTACAGGAGATATCTTGGCGGCCAGTCTCCAACGGCTTTTCCGCTCGCCAGAACTCCAGACATGCGGCATCTGCCTCAGCCGTCTTGTATCGTTCCTCCGTTTGGGCTCCCCTTTTGATGTCGTTACGACGTCCAGCGCGCCAAGGCCCTCCCCGCCTCCTCCAGCGCCTTCTCAAGCTCCTCCGTCCGCCTGGCGCGTCCTTCGAGCGCCTCCACGCGGCGTAGAAGCTCCTGCATGAGCAGCAGGACGTCTGCGGTTGCCTCCCCCCGCGTGACGTATTTAGACAAAACGGCGTCCGGATCCGGCCCGTTGTACTGATAATCATGGAGGTCAAGCGCCTTATCCGTCCAGGCTGAGACGCCGTAGTGACCCGCCCCCTCCAGAAGCCTAGCCAGGGACTTCATCCTGGTCGTGGGGACCCGCGGCACGGCCTTCGACTCAAGCCACCTCCTCTCCTCCTCGGTCTTGGCGAGGGCCTTGAGCTTGTCCAGCTCCAGCCGTAGCAGAGCCGCCAGGAGAGCCCTCCAGGCGTGGAAAGCCATACCGGCGGCGCCGCGGGTGAGGCCCCTCTCCAGAAACTCCAGCGCAAGCCGGGCCTCCCCCAGAGCCTCCAGAAGCCTGGCCTCCACGTAGGCCTCGTCGGAGGGCTTGGGAAGCGGCCTCTCCACAGGCTCAACAGCCATGGGAGGCGCTACTTATCAGCTTAAAAAATCTACAGCTGGCGGGGCGTTGTTTCGGCCTTCAGATGTCTCTGATCCGAGGGATTGCGGTTTTGATCGGCATCGTGGGGCCGCCGGCGTATGACGCGTCGGGAGCGTGTGCGGGTGCGCTGGCTCTCGCCTTCGGGCCTGTCGGCTACGCCTGTCTGAAGGGACCCGCCGCGGCGCCGTCGCCTCGTGGTTCTCTTCGGTGGGGGCTCCGTCGGAGGCGGGTTGCTTTGGGGTACGGCGTCTTCGCCTCTATCGCCTTCGCCCTTCCCTCGCGCCTTCAGCCCCTTATCTAGGGGGCTTCGCTTGGGCTTGCGGTTATCGGGAGGGGGTGGAGGCGGGGATTGGATTGGGCGGTTCGGACTTAGTCGGCCTCGGGGTTGCCCGAAGGGCGTCGTGGGCCTATGCGTGACCTCTGGCGGAGGCGGTAAATCTGTTCGGTAAACTATGCCGCGTAGCGGCCGGTACGGAGTGCGGCGATGCGCCTCTTCGCGATCCGCCTCGCGGCGAGGGGGCGCCGACCGCCTCAGGCGGAGCTTTGCGGCCTCCGCCCCGACTGGGGGCCATGCGGCGCGGGCGACGCAGATGGGCCCGCTCCTGGCTCAACGCCGCCAGCAGGGATATCCACAGCAATCGAGAAACACCGCTGGCGGGGAAACGACCTGCAGGTGTAGGGGCGCCTTGTGCGATCTGGCCGGCATGCCGCCGGGGCGCTCGACGCCGCCGTCTTCCGCCTCGAGCGGGCCGGGATGCGGCTTCGGCTGTGGGCGGCTGAGCGCG
>Ga0081529_133950_pt1 | contig 10123 bp, 10 predicted proteins | sample EchGeymetagenome_FD_71012 | JGI IMG/M metagenome (GOLD analysis project Ga0081529, IMG submission 71012) | Ferrous microbial mat and aquatic microbial communities from Echinus Geyser, Yellowstone National Park, USA - transect B T=78-80 C v2... ...
ATACCTACTAAATTTTCCATCTCTAATCTTACAAAAGATAAAGAACAGTATTTATCTAATTCTACTGCATAGTTTGTTAATTTAGAAAGCTTCTTTGGTTTAGGAGGCTTAGGCATTCCTTAAAATAAACTTGGATTTTGTTTATATAACTCTAAGTTAGTAAAATAGACTTTAAAGCTTGCTTTTACTCTCTTGATGATATAAGTTAAGTTATGTGATTTCAATTTCTTGGCGGTTTCCTTAAGTTCATTCCAAAGTTGATTGCTCTTATATTTGTTTTTGAGATACTCTATCTTAGCTGAATGTTTAGAGTTGTAATCATACAAAGCATTTCTCATAAGTTGTGGAGAAGTTAGTAAGTTAAAATCATTATTATAATTTTGGTTTATAAGTATTAGTAATATGTTTTCAAAGTGTTTATAAGTTAATAAGATATTTTTTAGTTTCTTTTCTAATTTATCAGACTTTATTCTTATAGAAAAGGTTCTTAATACAACATTTCGTGTTAAAGATTGTTTATTATTCTTTTTCATCCCGCTTTCTCAATGTAGTTATAGATATACCTGTAAGCTTAGAAAATTTCCCTATCTTATACATACTTTTACTTTAAATATAGTATAAAATCTAATTTTTTCAAGCATAAAAGAGTAGAAAAAAGAAGGAAAGTTTTAACAGTTAGTTAGCCTTCGTATTTATCGTATCTTCTTCTTCCTAAGGTTGAGCCCACTTCTTCAAAACCCAAATACCCCTTTTCGTCGTAAATAAATTTTTCAATCACCAAAAATCTTTTGTTTTCTGACATGTAGATCTTTGGTATTTTAACACCAGCTTTTTCTATTGCCTTCATACAAAAGTATTCGTTTTCCACAAGGTTAGGATATTCATCCCCATAGGTTTTTACTATAAACTCTTTAAAATCTAAACTGGTTTTATCTTTAATCACCGCTATCGTCTTTGGTTGAACCCCAGATATGGCATTTTTTTGAAGAAACATGTATAAAAGCTCTCTAAAAGTATCCCATGTATCGTTTGCTATGATATCTTCAAGGCTTATGTTTGTGGGTACTGGCAAAGAGTCGTCCTCAAAGCTTACCCTTCCTTCTATGCCCGGTGCAAGATAACCCAACATAGTAAAATCATCTACTTTTCCTTCCCTTTTATTTATCAAATCTTTTAAAATCTCAAACAAATAACCTTCTGGCAAAAAACTATCAAAAAACGGATGAAGATACAACTTGCTTACATATATACGCTGAGAAGAAGGTATAGACAATGATATGCTATTGTAAAGACTGTATATATCTGATTCTTTAAAAGCCAAATACTCAAATACGTATTCTTTTAAACCTTTAGACTGATCCCCTTCAAACAACGTTCCCACTGGTTTACCGTTGCAAATTACTTTTATGTCCATCTCACTTTACAAAATATATTTTTTACCATCAAATGTCAAGTTAAATTGACAAATACGCCATGGGTAGAATGCTATTTTGTTAGATTTCTTAATGAGGCTTATGTATCTAACTGTGATAAAAAGTATGTAAGATTGTATAACATCATTTATACTATATTTATAAGAGGTGATGAGAAGTGAAAACTATCAATATTAAGCAACCACTGGAGAAAAAGAGCTTAAAAACAAGAGCAAATCTTGGTGATTTGGCTAACGTACCGAAAAATACTAATTCATACAATCCGCAAAGACTTATAAATAAGAAAGAACAAAAATTTAAAGAAAGACTCATAAATCTCATAAAAGAAGTATATTCTGAAGATGAAATTTATCAGCAAACTTATAATTCTAAAGAAGAGATTATAAGAAGAATTTTAAAAGCATTCGATGAATCTCAAATCAAATACCATCTATCAGATGAACAAATTAAAAAGGCAATAAGAGGTATGTTGGCATTAGAGCTAATTATAGGCATAGCTCCAGAAGACGGGTGATGATCTTTTAGATGTATTTAAATTATGCAATAGGAGGTAACTAAATAATGTCATCAAAAACTACACAAAAAGATAAAATCCGTGATAAAGTTTATGAGATTTTAGAGAAGAACAAAAATGGGATTCGTTATACTGATTTAGTTAGAGAAATCCATAAAGAATTACCAGAAATACCTATTAATACTATACATGGATCAATTTGGAACTTTAAACAATCTATAGATAAAGGAGAAATTGAAGATGTTGTGAGACCAGATAAAGGTCTTTATATTCTTAGAAAATATTACGAATCAGCATCAGAAGATAAACCAAATGAAAAGAATGAAAAGAATGAAAAGAAACACTACGAAAAAGATTTTTATCAATCTTTTGCTGATTATTTGAAAAACAATTTAGAAGAGTGCAGTGAAGCTATAACTTTAGGAGGAAATATATTTGGAGATAAATGGGGTACACCGGATGTGCTTGGGATTAATAAGTTCCCAGACAGAAAGGTTTTTAAGCCATTGATTGAAATTGTAAGTGCAGAAATAAAAACTGATACGAACAATCTGGTGACTGCTTTTGGTCAGGCTTGTGCTTATAAGTTATTTTCTCATAAAGTTTATTTGGTTATCCCAAAAGAAGCTGAAAAGGATGTTGCTCGCATAGAATCTCTTTGTTTAAGATTTGGAATTGGTTTAATTTTATTTGATAGAGAAAATCCAGAGGATCCTAAATTTGAGATTAGAACAAGAGCGATTAAACAAGAGCCAGATTATTTTTATGTTAATGAATATTTAGGGAATAAAGAAGAATTATTAGCTAAGTTAGGCTTGTAAAATTAAAACCCCTACCCTTCAAATCCCTTCAATATACCTGATATTATATCTCTTGGATGTGGGGGGCAGCCCCTTATGAGGATGTGAGGTTCTATGTTTATGTCTTTTAGACCGCCTACTATTCCATAAGCGCCTTTGAAAAGACCGCCATCTATGGAGCAATCGCCTATAGCTATTATAACTTTTGGGTTTGGGGTGTTTTGGATGGCATCTAAAAGTGGTTTGTACATGTTTCTTGTGATGGGACCTGTTATGGTTAGAGCGTCTGCGTGTTTTGGCGAGGCTACAAATTTTATACCAAAGCGCTCTATATCGTAAAATACGTTTGATAAAGCTGTAAGCTCATACTCACAGGCGTTGCAAGATCCACAGTCCACATGTCTTATGTTTAGACTACCTTTTAAGTGTTTTGGAAGTCTTTTATAGATGACGATGTTTTGTTCATTGTAAGGGGTTATGTCTTCTGTTTTGATGCCTTCTTTTAAAAAGCTTTTAAGTATATTAAGCATAATCCCACCTCATAGATCGTTCCCAGCGTAAGATAAATTTAGGCTTTTGTTTATAAGGGGAAAATCTGCTATTATATCCCCAAGCACCGCTTTTTGAATGATGGGCCAGTTGTGAAAAGATGGGTCTCTTATTTTCCATCTTGATATAAGACCGTGTTCTATCCTAAGAAAATGCGTGATGTTGCCCCTTTGACCTTCTTCGTATCCAAAGGCTTCTCCATCTTTTGGTTCTATATTTTTTGCTATATCTCCCAAAGGCATATTTTCTATGAAGGTTTTTATTATGTTAAAACTCTCTTCTATGTCGTTGAATCTCACTTTCACCCGGGCGCTTACATCTCCTTGTTCCAGTTTAAAGGCTTTTACCAAAGACCCGTAAAGATCTTTTTCCAAAATAGCCCTTGTGTCAAAAAATATGTTGCTTGCTTTTGCTACATAACCAAGTGCTGCGTGTTTTTTAGCAGTCTCATAAAATATCCTTCCTGTGGTATCTGTTCTTTCTAAAACCGTTGATGAGTTTAAAAATAGTTTTTTATATTTTAAATACTCTTTTTCTAAAAGCCCCAAAACCTCTTTAATGGCGTTTGTATCAAGTTCTTTTGAGACTCCACCTATTTTTATGATATTTCTGTTAAATCTGTTGCCTGTAAGTGTTTCGTTTAGTCTCATCAGCATCTCTTTTAAAGCAAACACCTTTTGGGCTCCAAAAGAATAACCTACGTCTTGAAATATAAAAGCAAAATCGTTTAGATTGCACATAAGCCTTTCAAGCTCTAACAATATAGCCCTTATGTATCTTGCTTTTGGCGGTATATCTATATCGCATATTTTTTCCACTGCTTTTACAAAAGCCAAAGAATGAGCCACGCTGTGATCACCAGATATTCTTTCAGATAGTTTTAGGCCCTCTTTGGGGTTTTTCCTTCTGAGAGTTTTTCTATGCCTTTGTGTTTGTAAAAATGCCTTATTTCAAGTTTTAGTATGGGCTCTCCTATCAAGGTAAATCTAAAATGCCCCGGTTCTATGATACCAGCGTGTATTGGTCCTACAAGTATCTTAAAAGAACCTTCTGGGTCAAAATCTTCGTAAGGATAGCTCTTATATCCTTCGTATTTTATATTCATATTGGCATTTTTTCTTAGTGGGTGAAAATCCTTTGGATAGTTTTCTGGAAAAAGCATAAGGGGTCTTAAATTTGGATGGCCTTCTGGTATAAGACCAAACATATCATAAATCTCTCTTTCATACCAATCAAGCACAGGTATATCTATGTGAGGGAATGTATCTTTTGCGTTTAGCTCTAAAGTGTTTAGTTTTTTGCTTTTAATATCACAAAATAAATATCTTATTTTAAATACACCTTCTTTTTCTAAATCATCGCTGACAAACACCCCTAAAAACTGATGATCATCAGAGTGCAAAAGAGATTCTATATAGTGCTTCATCTTCTAACCCCTATCGTATAAACGGCGTTTTCCAATAAATATTTTATATCGTTTGGTATGAAAAGCCCAAGACCCACAATCAAGATAATAAGTATTCCCATAGGTATAAGCATAAACATATGCTCTTTTTTCTGCTCAAACGTTGGTTCTCTTGTTAGCATACCAAAAAAGCTTTCTATAAAACCAAAAAAGATAAGAGAAAGGGCTAATAGCACCACTATCCTTTGCCATATAAAGCCTTCTTTAAACGCCGAGATAAGCGTAAGAAACTCTGAGACAAAGAGTAGAAACGGCGGAGCTCCTGTTATGGCAAAAACCCCAACGGCTAAAAACGTTGCTGTTATAGGAAGTATCTTAAATAAACCTTTTATGTCTTTGATGCTTTTAGTATGAAGATTTACCAATATAGAACCGCTCGACATAAACATAAGGGCTTTTGTTAAAGCGTGTGCTATAAGCCCCAGAAGGCTTGCAAATATACCTTCAAAAGACCCAAGCCCCAAGCTAAAAGCCAATATACCCATATGCTCCATTGTAGAGTAAGCCAAGAGCCTTTTGTAATCCCTTGAACGGGGTATAAATATAGAAGCAAGCACAATACTAAAAAGCCCTATGTAAAGCATCGTATCGTAGGTAAATGCTCCAATCCCAGCTTTTGATTCTATGCTAAATATCCTTATTATCGTATAAAAAGAACAGCTCAAAAGCACCGAGGACATCAAGGCGCTTATAGGTGTGGGAGCTTCGGAGTGAGCATCCGGTAGCCAAAAATGAAGGGGTGCCAAACCCATCTTTGTACCAAAACCAACCAACACGAAGACAAACGCTATCTTAAGAAGGTTTTTGTCTATCTTATCTGCTATAGGCATTATATTTTGCCAGTCCAAAGAGTACAACCCACCACCGATGATATTTATAACCCCAAAGTATATGAGTATTATCCCAAAAAGAGCAAGGGCTATGCCAAGAGAACAAAGCATTATATACTTCCAAGAGGCTTCTACGGCTGTTTTATTTTTATAAAAGCTTATCAAAAACGTAGTGGATAGCGTAGTGGCTTCTATGCTTACCCACATGATACCCAAATTGCTTGTGCTAACCAACAAAAGCATACTAAACATAAATGTGTTTATCCAAAGATAAAACTCTTTTATTTTTGATTCTTTTAGACTTTTCTCTTTTTCCAAATATCCAATGCTGTATAAATATGTTAAAAACCCTACGACACTTACAATACCTATTAATACAATATTTAAACTATCTAAGGTGAAGTATGTCCCATAGTAAGGACCGTTTGTTTTTAGGATTTTAAAAAGATACAAAAATACAACCACATTTATAAACTGCAAGAACGCTTGAATATACTTATTTTTATTAAAATCCAAAAACGGTATAACAACTATTCCTATTAGCTCTGTTAATAAAAGAAGTGTAATCATTCTTTCAAATCCGACAATTTGGAAGTGTCTATGCTTTCAAGTGTGTCTTTGATATGGAATATGAGTATGCCTGCCATGATAGCACCCACAAACACATCAAAGAACACGCCTATTTCCACTATGAGGGGCAAACCTTTTACCGTTGAAGTGGCCCCAAGTATTATGCCGTTTTCTAATGTAAGAAATCCTATTATCTGTATAAGGGCTTTTTTTCTGGCAAGCATAAGAAATATCCCAACAAAGATAATGGACAGCCCTATAGCTAAAACTTTTTGCATAGTGCCGTTGTCAGTACTACGATAAAATGTGTTGCTTGTGATATAAAAAGAGAATATCACTATAAATATACATATAAGCACAGAGTAGGTAAAATTTATAAAGGGTTTTACATTTTCGTCTTCTACTATTTTATCTGTTATCTTTTTCATCACAAATGGAATGAGTATACCTTTTATTAAAAGCGTTAAAACTGCCGATAGTATAAGCTCATAATCAAAATAATAAAACACGCTCAAAAACATGGTGATACTAAGGGCTATTGACTGGGCTGTGTAGGTTTTTATGGCAAAATCAAGCCTATGACTGGCAGTTTGAAGTATAGCAAAAAACAACGACAAAGCTGCCATAAACTCCACAAACTCGCTTAAACTAATGTTTAAATTCATAGCCCCTCCTTAAGCATAGTAAAGCACAAACCCCAGTGTTGCCAATGCAAAGGATATCATCAGAAGATCTGGTATCCTAAAAAACCTAAATTTCGCCACAGATAGCTCCACTAAGGCTATCGGGATAGAGAATATTATGACTTTTATGATATAAAATAATATATTTAGAAGCATGTTTGAAGAGTATAAAAATGGTAAAAAGATATTGCTGGCTATGCTTATAAACAAAAGTAGTTTCATATAAGAACTAAGTTCAAATATGGCCAAGTATTTACCGCTTGCTTCCAATATCATCGCTTCGTGCACCATTGTAAGCTCCAAATGAGTTTCGGGATTGTCAAAGGGGATCTTTGCATTTTCTGCCATTGATACAAAAAACAAAGCCAAAAGGCTAAACACATAGGCTATGGGCACATTAAAAGAATGACTATGGGCTTTTACAAATATCTCGCTTATATTTGATGTACCGTACTCCAAAGAAAATGTAAACATAATCATCATAAGTGTGGGCTCTGCCAAAGAAGCTATCGTCATCTCCCTTGCAGAACCAAGCCCTCCAAAAGAAGACCCTTGGTCTAAACCGTAAAGCGCTATAAAAAACGTAGATAAACCAAGTACGTACATAAAGGCTATAACATCCCCTGTAAAAGACAAAAGCGTATTTGGGCTAAAAATAGGTATAAAAGATGCGCTTATGATTGTAGCCAAAAGCACTACGATAGGAGCTATCTTTGATATAAAAGATACGTCTTTTGATATTACAGGCTCTTTTCTAAAAAGCTTTATAAGGTCTTTGTAGGGTTGTAAAATAGATGGTCCTTTTTGACCTCTTAGATTTAATTTTATTTTATGTATAAAACCCTTTATAGCTGGAGCTAAGGCTATAAATATAACAATCTGTAAAATACCTATAAAGATATTACCCATATATCTTACTTACCCATATTAAGATTATCAGCGTTATAGCCATATAGAGTATGTATACGTGTATAATACCTGGTTGGATTTTATACTTTAATGTTTGGAGTTTGTGTAATAAGCTTTTAGCAATAAAACCATAAATACCATCAAAGATATCTAACCCATCTTTGTATAGTTTGGAAGTGATTTTCTTTATAGGCTGAGAAAACCCTTCTGGGCTATACTGGGCTGATAGAGGTACATCCTCTTGTCCGCAGGCCCATGTTTTGTAATAAATAGAGTGCTTTGAGATGTATTTGTTTAGATATATGCTTATCAAAAGCATGAAAACCATCAATATACCTATAAAAAACGGTGCTATAGAACCAAAGTTTTCCGGGGTTTTAATTTCAAATATCCCATTTACATGTATAGGTACTGGTATCAGGTTGTTTATCACATCTAATACAAAAACCGGCAAAACACCCACCAATAGGCAAGACAATGCCAATATACCCATGGATATTAGACTCATGGTTTTTATATCTTCTTTGTGTTTTATATCTTTTCTTGGGTTTCCTAAAAACGTCAGACCAAAGTATTTGACGGCGCTAAGCATGGCTATACCACCTGTAAGTGCCAAAAACGATGCGGATAAGGGCGATACTATCCAAAGGTAATATCCTTTTACCTTCAAAGATAAAAGAAGGCTTTGATAAAGAAGCCACTCGCTTATAAAACCGTTAAAAGGAGGCAAAGCGACAAGGCTAAGCATCCCAACAAGGGTTATTGTACCAAGCTTAGGAGCGTATTTTATGGCCCCGCCAAGCTTTGCTATCTCTTGGGTATGGGCTCTTGCCATCAAAGACCCTGCACTCATAAACAAAAGGGATTTGAACAAAGAGTGATTTAATATATGAAACAACGAAGCCCCCAAAGCCAAAGCGTATAAATATTCTATATTTAGGCTTTTAAAAACCATAGCAAGTCCTATACCAACGTATATAATCCCTATATTTTCCATAGAAGAATAAGCGAGCATAGCTTTTAGGCGGTTTTGGACAGATGCGTTTAGGATGCCAAATAGCATAGTGATAGTTCCAATCGTTAGTATTAAAAGCCCAAAACTTGCCGGATATTGTTTTATAAAATAAAACCAATACCTTATAAACATATAAACAGGCATTTTTATCATAAGTCCAGACATAAGGGCGGATACAAAAGAAGGTGCCACAGGATGGGCTTTTGGCAACCAATTGTGAAGCCCTATAATACCTGCTTTCATACCAAATCCAAGCACTGAAAATAAAAATATCCATGTGATCCAAAAGGTGTTTAGCGATAAGTTTTGCCAATGATCAAAGCTCAAGGAGTTTGTATTTATATAAAATCCTACAAAACTAAGGAGTATAAAAGCTGTACCTATGTGTGTCATCACTATGTATATCAAAGATGCTTTGTAATTTTCTTCTTTTTTAAAATCCCAAAGCACCAAGAAAAACGAGAGGATACTCATAACCTCCCAAAACAATAAAAATGTAAAAACGTTTGCAGTTAGTAAGACCAATATCATAGATAGTATGAAAATGTTTTTTAACATTGTCATTAAAATTTTTTTATCGTAGTTCTCTTCTTCTATGTAATCCAAGGTGTATATGCTGTTTATTGCGCCGTTAAAAGCCACAATACCTATAAAAAACAACGACAGTCTATCTACGTAAAATGAGTATGTTATGTACTTTATGGTTGTGTTTAAATGTATTATATAGTTATCACCTTTTATAAAAAGCGCTATACATCCTAAGAATATACCAATATATAGAAGGCTAAAACCTACCTCCAAAAACTTCCATAAATCCTTACTAACTTTCTTATAAAAAAACATGGTGCTTTTATTATAGCATATTTTTTAGATTTATATCTTGTTTCTTTTGTCAAATTTAAAAATAAGCCTCAGCAAGAAAAGAATGCCGAGGCCCATTATGGCTATAAGCTTCTTCATAAAAGTATTTTATCAGTTACCGCATTCTTCGCAATAGCCTTTTTCTTTCATTATCTCGTCTAAAGGCATTAGATTATGGCTTTCAACAAGTTTGCCTTTGTTACCATTTTTTGGCTTCGAAGATGATGCACTGCTAACAGTTTTAGCTTGGGTGTTATCAGCAGTGTGCCTTGTCTCTGAACTCTTAGGCGCATTTAACTGTGATGATTGCGGCTCTTTTATGTCCTCATGCACGTATTTTCCTTCGGTTTTTATCTTAGCTGGCATAAAGGCATAGTATGTGGCTTTTAGTCCGTATTTCCAGGCTTTTAGATATATTTCCATTATCTTTTGTGGATCTCTGGTGTTGAAGTATAGGTTTCTTGATATGGAAGAATCAATCCATTTTTGAAGTA
>Ga0081529_145583_pt1 | contig 10094 bp, 8 predicted proteins | sample EchGeymetagenome_FD_71012 | JGI IMG/M metagenome (GOLD analysis project Ga0081529, IMG submission 71012) | Ferrous microbial mat and aquatic microbial communities from Echinus Geyser, Yellowstone National Park, USA - transect B T=78-80 C v2... ...
ATAATGCAGAAGAGTATAGTTGATGAAACGTATGCGAAGCTTAAAGAAGGTGATTTGCTGCTGAGCAGTGGCGGAGGTTACAGCTTGTATATTACATATGGTTATGAATTTTATAAGTTGAAGGCGGAGGCCGATGCAGCTGTAAATGGTTATATTGGCAAAAAGCGTGCAGAGAAGCTAAACGAGTTCGTGCACGACAAAATAAGATACGAAGAACAATGGAACAGCAAATCGCTTGTAAGTATTAGTGATGCAATCAAGAATTTAAGAGGGGTATGCAAGGAATATGCAGCAATATTGTATATGCTGCTTGATTCTGAGGGCTATAATGTATATTATGTAAGGGGTACTCTAGAAGTGGAGGGCAAATTTTACAGGCATGCATGGCTCAGGCTTGATATAGATGGTAAGAGTTATCTTGTTGACCCGACAAACAACATCTTTGGCTTATATGACAAGGTTCTTTTTCACTGGCACTATGAAGAGGGAGAGAATAAAATAGAAAGGAGAGCACTGCAATAGCATAGTGATAGCATTGCATTTGCATTGCAACGCATAATGCAGTATGCTTGCTTTTTATGTTTCGATTCGGGGAGTCCGTGATTTGAACACGGGTCGCCAGGTCCCAAACCTGGAAGCCTACCAAGCTAGCCTAACTCCCCAGAAAGAGAAGAAGTCAAGCCTTTGGCTTTCTGCCAAGAGGCTTGGGTATCTTTAGTTGTGGGTAAACCTTTGCAAGCATCTCCTGATTTACATCAAAGTCAAAGCCAAGGTTTTGCACAACCTTCCTTAGAAGGTATGCATTCGCTACCTCCTGCAGCTCCTCCTTCCCATTGCACGCCTTTGAAACAGTATCCCTAACTTCTTGGCTCCCAAGGCTTGCTATAGCCTCTGCAAGCGCTTTGTAGCTCTTTCTAGCACCACCTGTTATCCTGTTTGCGAGCTCATCTAACTGCTTAGTCTCGATGCCGAGTATCTCAAAAGCTTTCTTATCTATTGTCTGCCTTATTGAAGCCAGATGAAATGCTATTTCTTCAGGCTTTGTATCATCACTTATACTCATCTTCTTTATCGCTATCCACTCCTTGTACTTTGCTAGGAAGTCTATTGCGTCGCCTTCCTCGCTACTCCCCATATTAAAAACCTATACCGATATCTGCTGTAGAAGGTAATAGCCTGCAGCCTTTTCTCTAGCTACTCTCTTTACTATATTCTTCTGCGCCAATTGCACTAGTGTATTTGTAACGAGGCTCTTAGGCCTGTTGCACTTCTTTGCTATGTCGTCTGCTGTCTTAAGTGCGTCTTCCTTTGTTGCTCCAAGCTCCTGCATCGCCTTTATAACGAGTTTTTCATTTGGTGTTAGATCTACCATATTATCCACCATTTACAAGTATAAAATTTACTTCTTCACCCTAACCTCCCTCCTCTTTGGTCTTAGCGCTTTATAGCCACATTTTCTGCATTTTGTTGCTCCCGCCGGATTTCTAGCCTTGCATCTTTTACAGATCCATATCTGTGCTAGTTTTTCGTCAGCTATTGGTATTCTTCCCATCTTAAACACCAACAAATAGTTAGTATTATTCAAAACTAAACATTTATAAATTTTTAGAGTTTATCACACTGCTTGTTTATATTATTGAATATAAGTAATAAATAGTTTTCTTGCAATAAATAAAAGAGGATTTTATGATTAATTTTGAAGAAATAGAAAGCAAGTGGAATATGGCTTGGGAAGAAGCAAAGATCTTCGAAGCTGAGCCAAATGATAAAGAGCCGTATATGGTCACAGTTGCTTTTCCCTATGTGAATAGTCCATTGCATATAGGACATCTTAAGACATACGGCGATGGCGATATATTAGCAAGGTACAAGCGCATGCGTGGCTACAATGTGCTCTTCCCGATGGGCTTCCACGCAACAGGAACACCTGTTCTCGCGTTTGCAAAAAGGATAAAGAACAACGATCCAGAGATTATAAAAGAGCTTAAGAATGTTGGAGTTCCTGAAGAAGAGATAAAGAAGATGGTTGATCCTTTATACATTGCAAACTACTTTATAAAATCAATAGAAAATGATATGCGCACATCAGGCTTAAGCATAGACTGGCGCAGAAAGTTTGTGAGCATAGATCCTGAATTCAGCAAGTTTATAGAATGGCAATTTGGTATATTAAACGCAAATCATCTTCTTGTTCAAGGCAAGCACCCTGTCGGATGGTGCCCTAATGAGGGCAATCCTGTTGGCATGCATGATACAAAAGGGGGCGTTGAACCTGAAATAGAGAAAGAGGTTGCAATAAAGTTCAAGGTTGTTGGCGAAGAGGCTTACATGCTCTGTGCTACATATAGGCCAGAAACGATATTTGGTGTTACAAACATATTTGTTAATGAGAACGCTTTTTATGTTAAGTGCAAGATAGGCAACGAGATATATTATATAGCAAAAGAGGCCGCAGAGAATCTTTCTTACCAATTAAAGATCGATGTTATAGAAGTTATAAGCGGCAGTTCTCTGCTAAGTAAGAGGTGTATAAATCCAATGAATAATGAAGAGCTTCCTGTGCTTCCTGGATTTTTTGTAAAGCAAGATATTGGCACAGGCATTGTTATGAGTGTGCCTTCTCATGCGCCTTTTGATTATGCTGCTCTAGAAAGACTTAAGGCAAGCGGCTACCCTATGCCAGAGATTAAGCCAAAGAAGCTCATAGATGTAGAGATAGGTAGATCGCTTGTTGATGTTGGTGTTGGAGAGGCGAAGCCTATACATATAGACCTGCCTGCGCTTGCATACCTTGAAATACTTCATACAAATGTAAATGCAATAGATGATATGCTCGAGTTTGCTACAAAGCTAGAGTATAGAGAAGAATCGCACTGGGGCAAGATGATCGTTCCGGGCTATGAAGGCATGAGCGAGCCTGAAGCTAGAGAAAAGGTGAAGAATGAGCTCATTGCAAAAGGAAGCGCATTTGAGTTATCCATACTCTCAAACGCTCCTGTCTACTGCAGATGTGGTGCAAAGATAGTTGTAAAGATTGTTGAAGACCAGTGGTTCCTTAATTATGGTGACGAGCACTGGAAAGCGATTGCGAAGGAAGCTTTCTCAAAGATCACTATTGTTCCTGATAAAGCTAGAACCGCTTTTGAGTCTGCTATTGATTGGATTAACCTAAGGGCTGTTGCTAGAGCACAAGGACTTGGTACAAGGCTACCATTAGATAATAGGTTCATAATAGAATCATTATCAGACTCAACAATATACCCTGCATTCTATACAATATCACATATAATAAAGGAAAGGGGGATAAAGCCGGAGCAGCTGAAGCCCGAGTTCTTCGACTATGTATATCGTGGCATTGGCTCATTAGAAGAGGTTTCGAAGAGCACAGGAATAGATTCAGAGATTATAAAGAAGTGTAGGGACTCGTTTACATATTGGTATAGGTTTACATCTAGGCATTCAGGCTCCGATCTTGTCTTCAATCACTTAACAATGTATATTTTCAATCATGCAATAATATTTGACAAAGCATACTGGCCAAAACAGATAGTTGTAAACGGCATGGTCCTTTATGAAGGAGAGAAGATGAGCAAGAGCCTCGGCAACATTATATCTGTTGTTTCAGGTGCAAAAAATTATGGAATAGATACAATAAGAATAGTTGTAAATGGTGGCTCTGATTTACTCAGCGATTCAAACTTTACAGACAAGGATGCTAAAGGAATAATGGAAAGATTGGAATATCTATTCAATACAGTGCAATCGCTTGATAGATACGAAGGTAGCGAGCTAAAGAAAATAGATTATTGGCTATATTCAAAGCTCAACAGGAAGATAAAAAATGCAACAGAACATATGGAAAAGCTGGAGCTTAGAGACGCTATAACCACAATATTCTATGATTCAATAAAAGAGCTGAAGCGCTATTTTGAGCGTGGCGGAAAAAATGCGGTTGTGTTAAGAGAATATCTCCAGGATATTGTCTTAATGCTGCAGCCGATAGCACCACATATGGCAGAGGAGATGTGGCATATGCTTGGCAACAACACTTTTGCAGCTCTTGAGAGATGGCCTGGCTACGATGAATCAATGATAAATGAAGATATAGAATTGCTAGAGCAAGCTATCGATTCGCTAATAGATGATGCCAGAAATGCTAAGATGCTGGTTGAAAGAAAGGGCATACGGGCGAGCAAAATGAAGCTTATAATAGCTAGTGAGCAGAAAAGAGCTGTGCACAACATGCTTGTTGACACAAAAGACCCGAACAAGGTTATAAGCGAATCTAGCAATAAGGAGCTTGCTAGCAAGTATGTTGCAAAGGTGGTTAAGCAGCTAAATACGCTTCAGCGCATAAATGTAAAGGAAGAGGATGAGTTCGAGGCATTCAACGAGGCTAGCGAATATATAAAGAATAAGATAGGTTTAGATGTTGAGGTTGTGAAGGAAGAGCAGTCGAACTCGGCTAGGGCAGACAAGGCAGTGCCGCTCAAGCCGAGCATAGATCTGAGCTGAGCATTATTAGAGAAGGTTTATAAAAATATAATTTTCATTTTAAAGTATGTACCACACATACCTTACAATACTCATACCTTCAATTATCTCTCTTATCACAACCTATTTTGCAACAAAGTTTGTAATAAGCTACTTTTATGAAGCGGGCATTATAGCTGAAGACCACAACAAGGAAGAGCCCGTTCTCTTGCCTAGCAGTGGCGGCATAGCTGTTGCATTTGGCTTGATTGCCGGCATATTAACATATACCTTTGGAGGTAGTTTTATCTATACGCCTATCCTTGACATAGACAAGCTTCTAGCAACAGCATTGTCAATAGCGCTTATAGCCTTTGTCGGCTTTATAGATGACATAAATGTAAAGGCAAGGCGTGTTAAGGCTACAGGCATGCAAGATATTAAGAAAGGCCTTAAGCAGTGGCAGAAGCCATTGCTTACCCTATTGGGAGCTCTTCCACTCATGGCCATAAATGCTGGTGTATCTACTATACACATTCCTTTCCTTGGTATGGTTGACCTTGGCATTGCATATCCGCTTATAATAATACCGTTAGCTGTTGTTTTTGTATCAAACGCATTCAACCTTCTCGGTGGCTTTGACGGCTTGCAGACAGGCATGGGTGTGGTTGCAAGCTTGGCTTTTCTCATATACTCATTGCTCTATGGCACAAATACAGGCATTTTGCTCTCGGCTCTTCTCTTCTCATCTCTTATAATATTCTATCCTTTCAACATGTATAAGGCAAAGATTATACCTGGTGATAGCTTCACCTATGGCGTTGGTGCCGCGCTTGTAGCAATAATGATAATGGGCAATGCAGAGTCCTTTGGCGTTATAATCTTTATTCCATGGATTATAGAGTTCTTCCTCCACCTTAGGGGCAGGTTTGATACAACAGACGTTGGCATAAGGCAGAAGGATGGAACATTTAAGGCACCGTATGGAAAGAAGATATATAGCTTGACCCATTTTGTTATGAATCTAAAGCCAATGAGGGAACATGAAGTATCTGCATACCTTATTCTTATAGAAGTTATCTTTGTAATTCTTGCCTTTGGCTTAAAGTTCCTTCACTTACTATAGTGGTCTTATGGCTAAGGAAAATTTTTTAGTAACACCTTGGGAGATAAAAGGAAAGGTTGATTATGATAAGCTAATAGATAAGTTCGGCACATCTAAAATTAGCAACGAAATTTTGGATAAGCTTAAGAAGATCACAAAAGATCTCAATATATTCTTTAGGCGTGGAATCGCTTTTTCACACAGGGATTTAGATAAGGTTTTAGATGAGTATGAAAAGGGCAATAAGTTCTTCTTATACACAGGACGTGGCCCTTCTGGAAAGATGCATATAGGCCATCTCATGCCGTTCCTCTTCACAAAATGGCTCCAGGAGAAGTTTGATGCAAATCTATATATACAAATAACAGATGATGAAAAATTTTATATAAAGGAAAAAAGGTTTGATGAGATAGAAGAGATAGCATATGAGAATATGCTTGATATTGCTGCAATAGGCTTCGATCCCGAAAAAACATTTATCTTCAAGGACAGCGAGTATATAAGAAACATGTATGGTATAGTTATGCAGATTGCAAAGAGGGTAAATCTCTCAACAGTAAAAGCAGTCTTCGGCTTTGACAATACAACAAACATAGGCATGATTCACTTTCCAGCGCTAGAAGCTGCGCCAACGATGTTCGAGAAGGCGCCATGCCTTATACCTGCATCAATAGACCAGGATCCGTATTGGAGGATGCAGCGCGATATAGCAGAGCAGCTTGGCTACTTTAAGGCTGCTGCTATCCATCTTAAGCTTCTTCCGCCTCTAACAGGTATCAGCGGTAAGATGAGCTCTTCTGAGCCAGATACTGCTATACTATTAGATGATGATGAAGATACAATAAAAAAGAAGATAATGAAGTATGCATTCTCAGGCGGCCAGGCAACGACAGAGCTTCACAGAAAGCTTGGTGGCAATCCTGATGTTGATGTTTCATTCCAGTGGCTCTACTACTTTTTGGAAGAAAATGATAATAAGATTGAGGAGATAAGGCAAGCCTATAGTTCTGGAAAGCTCCTTACAGGTGAGCTCAAGCAGATTGCAATAGAAAAGTTGAGCAATTTTATTAAAGCACATCGTGAAAAAAAGGAAAGAGCAGAGCCAGACTTGAAGAAGATGATGTATACAGGAAGGCTTGCAAGAAAGATGTGGAATAGAATATACTAGCAATAATTTGAGCATAAAGTAGGAAATTTAAAAGATTTGAAATCTGTTTATAGTGGTTTTAGCTGCTCAAGCATTGATGAAAGGTGCTTTAAAGATATTTAACAAGTTGCTAATCTTTTGGATAAATATTTTAAATTGTAAACTTATTTTTATATGTATTTTATGAGAAAAAGAAAGAATGAAGCAGAAAAGAAGGCAGGCTTAATGCTAATTGCGATAGTTGTTGTAGGACTTGCTATCAGTACTTTCTTTTTTTATGGGCCAAGTATGATAGACGGGATCGACAACTACATTTATACTGATTCAGCGCATAGCCTCTTGTCTGGTCATTTTAATGCAATGGGGGTATTGCCAGAGCGGTATATACTAATAGGTGGAATAGCCTTCTTCTTCCTACTCTTTGGTTATAATCAAGCATCCGCAGCTATGTTTGGAGAGCTTTGTTTTATACTAACCATAGTAGCAATCTATCTAATAGGAAAGGACTTATATTCAACTAATGCAGGCCTTATTGCAGCATTCCTCTATTCTATATTTCCAATGGCTGTGATATATGCGCCAAACGTCAGTGACAGCATACCTATGGCTTTCTTTGCAACCGTTTCTGTACTGTTCGCAATCAGGGCAACAAAGATTAGAGAAAGGTATTTCAAAATTTATTCTGTACTTGCAGGATTCTTTATGGTCTCATCATATTTAGTGACTCCAGAGACAGTGGTGATAATACCAGTGGTATTTTTCGTATTCATAATGAACTACAGAAGTGCAAGGAAGATTATGAAGCTAAGCATAACATTCCTTTTCATTGGCATTTTGCTTGCGGGTTTGTTGATAGCAATACTAGGCTTAGAGACAAATGGTAATCTGCTGAGTTTGATAACTACTGTAACAAATTTTTATGCGCAATCTTACTCTGGCCTGCAGAGCCCATTTTACATGAATATTAAGACACTTTTTCCATATAGTATATTAAGCACCATGCATAATGGCAATTTCTTGGCTGCCTTTGAAGAACTTTTTTCAAATATTTTTTCTGACTATGGATTTTATTATACATTTGGCTTATTTGGCTATGTGGCTGCTTTTTTTGCTATAATTCTTCTTTTACAGCCCAGACATAGAGCAGCGATTCCTTTATTTTGGTTTATCTTTGTTCTACTCTACCTAAGCTTTGGCCCAGCAAGCCTGACAAAATATGTATTCATGCCCCAGTTGCCAAGATACCTGCTGCTTCTTGCACCAGCCGCGATGCTTATTATCTCATTTGGTTTTCTCACTTTGGTAGAAGAGTTGAGGAAACATAATATTGCAAAGATGCTTGTAGAATTACTTTTTGTTATTCTTGTATTAATACTCTTAGCAAATTCTATTGTTCTTATAAAAGGCATGGCCTATTCCCAATTCAAGTATGTCTATCCTTTGATAAATGTGGGCAATTTCTTAATCTCACAATACGAAGCAGATCCGAACATCACAGTATATGGTGATGGAAGCTTTCCTTTAGGTATATATACTGAATACAAAATACCAATAATGAGGGTACCTGCTGAATGCTCCCAGATTAATCATAACTCTTTAATTGTTGTTGCTAATAATTCAAAAATAATTAGCGAATGCAACCTTACCTTGATATATAAGCCACCCGCAGCTCCTTCTTGGCTTGATAAATATAATGTACTTGATAGCACTGGCAATGGCTTTGGTGGTTATGTAATGGGGGTTTATAAGCCAAGCAGCTAGCGCAAAATATATCAAGCAAAGCGGATAATTAAGCATTTAGTAGAAAGAGTTCTAGCTTTTATATAAGCACAATCCAATTAAATATTATTTACCGCTTATCAGCGAGCGCATAATGAGCGATACATGCCCTCTTTCACGTATGCGTCTATAAGCATAGTCAATCCACTTAAGGCCAAAAGGTATGTATATTGCAACTCTCTCACCTTGCTCTGCAAGGTATCTGGCATAATCGTTTCTTATACCATTAAGCATAGCATAAGTGACCTCTTTTTTATACTTTTTATTCAGCTCTAAGCCCTTCTCTATCATATTGCGGTCATGCGTTGCAAGTGTAAAAGCCCTTGCATTCTTGAACAGGTATAGCATAAGCCTCTCGTAGTTTTTATTTATTTCTTCCTTTCTTTGAAAAGCAATCTCTCTTTTTTCGCTATAAGCCCCTTTAACGAGCCTTACCACCCCATTTCTCTTAGCAAGTTCTTTAATATCATTTGCACTTCTTCTTAGATAAGCCTGTATCGCTATGCCCACATTCCCCTTAGCTACATGCCTTTTATAAGCGTTTATCGTTTCGTCTACAGTATCACTTGCTTCCATATCAAGCCATAAGAACACCTTGTTTTTGTGTGCATATTCTGCTAGCTTATCATAATTTTTATATGCCAATTCTTTTCTTATCCTTAAACCAAGCTGTGTTATCTTAACGGAAATAGAGGCATCTAAACCATTATTCTTTATATCCCTTATAATTGATACATACTTCTCAACCGCATCCTCCACCTCTTTTTCTGAAGTTAGCTCTTCACCAAGATAATTTATTATCGCATGTATGCCAAGCTTGTTGAGATGCTCTGCCCTTCTGAGAGCATCACTTATGCTTGGTCCGGCGATCCATTTACCTGCTATCGCTCTTTCAAACAGTTCGGACCACATAAGAGAAATTTGGCAAAATAGATATATAAATACGACTTGCCTAGAAATGCTTTCTATAATCTGCGCAACCAACTCTTAGTAAATCTTAAGAGATAATCGCGTCAAAGTTAGCAAAAGTAATAAATATCAAAAGGAGCAGAAACCATATTATGGCATTAAGTTTTAAAGAGAGAAAGCCAGATGAAGTTAAAAATGTCATTGCGGTTAGCTTTAAAGAGTTTTGGAACGCAAACAAGGATAAAAGGCTCATATGGATTGGAGAGAACCATGACAAATATGAGCAGACCAGACAATTTGTAGAAAGGTTGGTTGGTAATCTTGGTAACGAGAAACGCGTTGTATTGCTTGCTGAAAGAAAAGGACCAGAGCTGCTTGAAGGTTCAAATGCGTATGCGTGGCTTGATAAACTTAGCAGATCTAAAGATGTGCTTCTCGAAGTTATTGATGACACAGATACTTACCGCAAAGAGAGAAACGCGCACATGAAAAAGTGCATAAATGATGCAATAGAAAAATATGGGAAAGAAGAGAATATAGTGTTTATAGTAATAACTGGAAAACGGCATTTAGTAAAGATTCCAGGAGGCGGGCTTTCAGAAAAGGATATAGATGACGCGTATATATCAAAAGGCATTACTATAAATCCGCAAGCTGCTGTGGGCGTCTTCCTAGGCGAAT
>Ga0081529_141925_pt1 | contig 10092 bp, 12 predicted proteins | sample EchGeymetagenome_FD_71012 | JGI IMG/M metagenome (GOLD analysis project Ga0081529, IMG submission 71012) | Ferrous microbial mat and aquatic microbial communities from Echinus Geyser, Yellowstone National Park, USA - transect B T=78-80 C v2... ...
GGTGGAGGGGGTTCTGGCGGGGGTGACGGGCCATGTGGCCCTGGGGTGACGCCAGCTCAATGGCGCAACGGCTCCCTCGCCGAAGGGATAGCCTGCGAAGCGGCGGTTGCGGTCTTCGCGGCGGCATTCGGCGCGGTGACCCTTGGTCTTGGGTTACTCGTAGGGCTTGCTGGGGCCGGAGTGTGCGGGTTTCACTCTACGTAGGTATACGTAGGTATGCATCAGCACACCTTTCGTACACGTAGAGCTTGGGCTTCAGCGCATCATTTAGGAACCTCACGGGTTCATTGGTCCCCTTCCGCTTTCCCCCTGTCAGGACGCACCCACCCAAGAGAGAAGGTAGAACCACCGTGTCCCACCACTCCCTCTGGGAAGCGCCCTCCATCCTCAGTTGGATGCTCTTCTTTCCACCAACCCACATCTCGGTGCACCCGAAGCTCATCCTCATGTACAGGTTTATTGCGGCATTGAGTTGCCTATTAATACGGAGACCGCACCCACCACACTCGAAAACTGCCCCATTCAGGTCTTTGTTCTCCCACCCACACCTAGAGCAGTAGAAGGAGGAACCGTAGGGGTCGAGCTCCTTCACCCCGGCCTCACCCATCTTCTCCACAAGTATCCTTTTGACGGAGCGCCAGTCGCTTCTCGAAATCCTGCGGTTCCAGATACGCGAGTGTGTGAACATCCCCTGCTTTTCAAGCTCTTCGAGACCCACCGGGCCGCACAATGATTGAATGACACGCGCGATTTCGAGCTGGTGTTTTCTCGCACGGTTCCTTTCTCTGTTGGAGTACTTCGCAAGTATCTTCCTAGCCTTCTTTGACTTTGAAGCCTTCCTCTGAACGCTCCTCCTCTTCTCGAAGGAGGCGATGTGCACCGAGGCGAGCTTTGAAGTGTCTATCCTCACCCACCCTGTTTCTGGTGAGTAGCCGTCGAGCGAAAGCAAATTGAAGTCCCACGCCACACTGGGTTTTCCGTTTTGAGTGTCTTCATAGTGTATGGGTAAGTGCACCTTTTCGGGTGTGATTACGGGTTCACCGAGCGCAGACGAGGACACCTCATGAGGTAGAGGAAAGTACCTTTTTGAGAGGTCGAGGTACACGTGTTCACCCGGCTTAATCGTTAACCTAAGCCTTTCACCCTCAAGCTTTATGAGTGTTTGTTTGGCTCTTACAAAGAGTCTTCTTGCTGTGGGCCTCCTCCGCCTCCTTTAACATAGTTTTTTCTCCAAGACTTAAAGATGGAGTACGCGGTTTTGATCGCTGAGTCCACCCAGTGGGCTGCGTAAGGCCAACCTTGGAGGAGGCTTTCCCTGAGCTTCTTCTTGTACTTCCCGCTGTGGATGTCAACCTTGTACTTGGGTAGGAGCCTCCACTGCTTCTTTCCATTAACCTTCCTCTTTTCCCACTCTGTGTTGCCCCAGAGCTCTTCAAGTATTTGGTTTACCACATCCCTGTATGCTCGTAGCAGTGGTAAGAGCTCCTCTCCACACTCGTGTTGGAGTGTATAGCTCCTTAGCACCTCGAACAGCCTCCCTGTGTTCGCGGCCTGAGGGCGTACACCCACTCACACACCCACAGGTATATTTCGTAAACCTATATAAACCTCCATACACCGAAACTGCTGACAACGGCGCAAAGAGTGTCCCCTTGAGGTCGATGTTATTGTAGAACACTCTCGTCCTATCTTTGAGGTAGCCCCGAATCGCTCAATGGAGCTACGCAACCCGAAGGTCTGGTGAACGCGGTTGTGGAAGCCCGCCCGGACAACGGAGTCACGCTACCACGGGTCCCCATCCATCCGTGAGGATCACGGGGTCACCCACGTAGACATCTTCTTCTCAGTGTGCGTAGGAATCTGAGAGCATTACCTACGGTTCCGGTTTGTGCGATACCGAACCAGATTGGTTGTCGAGTATAGGCGTCCACAGTAGCCCATACTACTAGGAAGCGCACTGATTCATTCCTCGTCTTATTACTGCAAACTCTATTGAACTGTTCCGAAGGTTATATCCAAACTAACTCTAGGCTTAGATTCATCTGAGTTGTTAAACGATAGAAAGGAGGTACGCGTAGCCAAAGTAGGCGCGGTGGTAAGACACCTAGAGGTCGATCACTTTAAAGCGTTAACCCATGTTAGCCTCGATTTTAAACTATTTACCCTGATTGTGGGTCGTAACAACGTGGGTAAAACCTCCCTACTCGACGCTATATATCTCGGCGTGACTGGCCACATACCGCTTACACCTTCAATTGAACCCTACATCTTTTTAAAGGATCCTTCGGCTCTGATCAATAGGCGTTCGGCTACCAAGAAGGCGCGAATAAGGTGCACCGTCACCAAGCAAAATAGTGTGGAAGATGAAAGGATCATCGAACTATCAATAGCCACTAGGAGCGATTATCTGGCTCAACTCAAACAAGACTTGGCAGCAATCTTCACTGCTTTAAAAGAGAGGTTGAATTCTCGTATTCACAGAGGAGGTTTGAGGTCACCCAAGATGAGACACGGAAAGTCTCAAACCTAGACCGCAGCACCCTTGATAGGCTCATAGATAATCTACTCGAGGAGTTTGAAGCGAAGAAACCATCAGAAGTTACAAATGGCCACAGCGTAATACTAGAAACAAAGGACACAACCAAGTTTATCCCATCACCAGAGTATAGAAGGCTAAGAGACCACCTCTGTCTCGAGTTAATCTCTAAAATAGTCGAACGCAGGCTTCCAACCCATCACTACTTTAGACTGTTCAGATTAAGGAAGGGGATCCCAGAGTCGATTGAAGCTCCACGTATCAAGTATATTCGAGACCTCCTTGAAGTGCTGGGTGAAATCACGCAGTCTGAGGAGAAAAGCATCAAGGCACACATCGTGCAGGAATGGCTTCTGGGACACAGGGTTATAAGGGGGCTTGAGAGGTTTGACTTCGATGGTCTAGTCTTCAGAGGCGAAGAGGGTCTCTACACGGTTCCGTTAGAACACATGGGCGACGGCTTTAAAGCTCTTGTCGCACTGGTTGCGACGCTGAATCCGGGAGACATTGTCCTATTAGAGGAACCCGAACTCCACATGCACCCCGGATACATACGTGAGTTGCTTGAGTATTTGGTATCCTTCTCCATGGACACCCACACACAGTTCTTTATAGTCACCCACTCACGCGACGTCGTGGAATACCTACTCGACGACCAAACACTCTCGGAAAAAAACACGGGGTTCCTCAAAAAGGAATTCAACCTGACCCGCCTAACAAGCGTCAACACTCAGACCCTGAGCGAAACCTATAATTACGAAGAGGCTCAGAGAGCACTCAACGGGTTGCTTTTACACCTCCGCGGGATATAGGTTGAAGCCAGTCGCACTAGTAGAAGGAAAGAACGACCTTGAATTCTTCTATCACTACTTTAACCGCTGTGAACCACAAGGAAAAGTAAAAAAGTTTGAGAACACTCTGTGAAACCGATGGTATCCGGATAACCGTTTCCCGCGCTTGGATGCCACGCTCATCATCCCCTACGGACACCGTCGCCTTTTGCTTTATTAAGCAAAGCTCATGGGTCTTTAACTGCTTTTTCAAATTCGATAAAGCTTCTAACACTCATTTCCCTCAGAACGTTAAAATCAAGATGTGGAGCATATTTTGGAAGGTCTTTTTTTCTCGTATCCCATTTTACCCCTTAAAACTTCAGATGGCTTATCTCCTGAGATTTTTAGTTTCATGCTAGCGATTATCCATTCTTCAGCCTCATAGCTAAAAACTACAATTTTCAACCTCTTTTCAACATCCTGTTCAGATCGAGCGCTTCTCTTTATTATTTTTAGCTGTTCTCTTTCCACTTCTTCAGGGTCCCTAGCATCAGCGTCTATACAAACAATCACGAGATCGGCGTTTGAAGCCGCAAAAATCCTCCCCCTTTTTGGGCTCCACGCTTGAGCAGAGTTGCAAAAAACCCTTACTTCCCTGTTAATCCTGTGGGCAACTTCTTTAAAGAAGTCGCACCCGTAAATATCTTCTGAAATTATTTGGATTGATTTCATATCTCGTCGCTCAGAGAACCGTAAAGCCACGACTCAGAGAGCGTTATCCCCCTTTCAGCAAGCTCAGCCTTCAACGCTTCTGGGTTCTCTGTTCTTCTGGCCTCGGTTGAACGCCCCCTTTTGTAAAGCAGTATTAGCTCTTCCGGCTTGGCTAGGTCTATAACTAGGGGAGAGTGAGTGGTCGCAAGCACCTTCGTCTCGGAAGCCCTGAAAGCGCTGATCACGTGCTCTATGAGCTTGAGGTGCATGTGATTCTCGAGCTCGTCCACGAGAAGGAGTGAGGGCTTCAGGTCTAGCAAATACAGCACCGCCATGGCCTTCAGGTATCCGTCAGGGATCCCCTGCGGCTCAACTTCAAGCCCGTCTTCAACCAACTTCATGAGAACCGTTTGGAACTCGGTGTTCTGAAACCGAAGCCTAATATTGAACCTGTCCAAGAAATAATCAAGAAAACCCTCAGGCTTCTTCTCCGGGCCAACACCAGAATACATTTCCTGAAGCACCGAAAAAAGCCCATAACCATCTATTCCAATAATGGAGCCAGGAACCGAGGGAGTCCTTGCCCGGTCTGAGCTGAATTTCAGAAGGTAAACGTCGCTGAAAAGCCTCCAGTAAAGCTCGACTAAAGCGTCTATCGACTGTTCATCAAGCTCAACCAGAACCTGCGGAGGCCCATTTAATAAACCCACGTTGGCCTGAAGCACCAGCCTCCATTTTCCTCTCTCCTCGTCAAAAACCTTCGCCGGATAGGCAAACAAGTTGAACACCGAATATCTCAGGTCTAGTATTTCGTAGCTGGAAACCTCTCTTTCATGTAGGTAGACCTTAAGCTCGCTTCCCATCCTCGTAATACGAAAAGATCCCCCATCCAGCCTTTCCTCAATGATTCTAAGCTTTTCTCCTGCACCATTAACCGCTAAGCTATAAGAAAAAGACTGGAGAACCCCCTCCCGGGTTTTAACTTCTCCGCTGACACCGAACTCAACGTTCCTACTTATATCGTGCATATAAACCATGTTCTTGTAACCCCACCAGTATAAAAAAGGGTATGGGGGATAGATCGACGGCCTGACAGTTGACTTCGCAAAAAGAAAAGCCTCAAAAAGGTTTGTCTTCCCCGAGCCATTTGGGCCAACAATCACGTTGAGCTTTTCAAGGCCTATCTCCACATTCTCTAAGCTTTTAAAGTTTTTTATCCTAACCCTTTTATAATCGATAGGCACAAATATAATTTCCATTTTCCTTTATAAGGTTTTCAAAACCACACAGTGTAGAGCGCAGACCTCAAAGGTGTAAATATAACTAGAGAAAGGACAGGGGTGCGTGTGAGCACTTACAGGCTCAGAGCATACTCATCCAAAACCACTGCAAAGGCTTTGAAAACCCAGCTCCAAACAGTGTGCGAGCTCTACCGCACACGCTGAAAAAGAGGAACACAAGAAGACAAGCGGATAGCGAGTAAAAACGAAGCCAGACAAGCTTTAGACCTAAGAAGAAACAAGCTTGAATTACAAGCTCTACATACTCCAAGTCGAGCAACGAGCCGCAGAGTTTACCAACTCAAAGGTTTCACGAGTTCCAAAAAAGTGCTGCACAAATACCCTACCAAGGTTTACCCACAGAGCGGTTGAGGGCCTTCTAACATAAGGCAGACGGGAAAGGATGGTTTTTGGATACCCGTGTGAGCGGTTTAAGAACCCAGCGCGAGCAAGCCATAACCACCCACCATAAAAATACTCGACACGAAGCTTCCTAAACCCCACAGAGAACAAACCAACAAAAAAGGAGAAAACAACACCACCCTAAGACAACACAGCTACACAGCCACCACTCAACCATAATATGTCCACTTAAAAGGCGGTGAGCAAAATCGATATTGGATGAGTCAGATTACACACCATCTTTGGTAAACCCAGTCACTCTTGCGTGATGGATTAGTGCTTCTAACTCTTGGTTTTTCTTTCCGAGACCCAAGGCGAGCTTGGCCCGTTTTGGCTCAAGGTGTGCTTCCTCATTCCATACTCCCCTTTTTGGCGTGTACCTTAAAGCCTGCACGCTATTCCAAGTCTTTATGCAACTGTGACCGATGCGTACGCTCGCCAGCGTTAACCTCTTAACCTCCAGTCTCAGCCGTACGAGCATTCTTTTGAAACCTCCTAGAAGCCTTGGGAACCCCATAAATCTTCACCTGTGCCTTGTAGCTTATTGTGCTTTTTGCTATACCTACGACAAAATTTATAGTGCCCGCAAGGGTGACCTAAAAGAGGATAAAAATGCACGGTCATTGAACTTGGATTTCAAGTTAAACCGCTAAATATATTTCCCAACTTCGTTACATTAGTCACTCTAAAGTCAGCGTTTGCAACAACAAGAAAAAGATAGAGGTCTTTTGTACTCGAAAAGATATTCAAGTCTCTTTCATAAAATTCGAAAGGGGTGATTAGGCAGTTCGAAATTCCCACAGAGGGTAACAGCTGTCTAATAAACCTTCTAACGTCATCACCGTTTCCGCTAACGATTTTTAGATCATTATACTTTTTCACCAGCTTTAAATACGCATTACAAAGCGACCTTTCACCTGCATTGCTAAGATTTATCACAGGTACATCAATAACTCTCATTTTACTCCTTAGGAAATCAAATCTATTTCTTAGCGTGCGAGAATAATGTACGTCCATTGCGTTTTTGTTTACCCAAACACTCACCTCTTTTATAACGACGTTTGTGGTTATAAGATCACAAAACACCTTAGAAAAACCACTCTCTTCAATAGTAATACCGCTTGTGGTCCATATTTTAATCAAATTTGAAAACACATCCGAATCAACCAGTCTTCCTCGCTTCCTTGACCTCGTTTAAAATAACCTCCTTTTGAGAGCTGTCTATCAACCCTTTCTTTTCAATTGCCTGAACATATCTTTCAGCGGACTTAAGAAAGCTTTCAAGTAATATCGACTTGGACACAAAATACTTTCTTATATTTTTTGGAATATACGGATTAAAGTAAATGTAGAACGCAAGTTCTGTGGGAGATAGTTTCGCTACAACCTCTTTAACTTCGTCTAATATTTGCTTGTCTTTTCTTTGAATATTAAAATTAAATTTTCCATACTTAACAGCTGCAGAAACTTGTTCGTATATTTCATCCACTTGCTCGCTGAAAGGCCCCATCTTGTATGGTTCGTAACCCATCATCGATATGATTTGCTGGAAATCAAAACCCTTTTTCTTTGCATAAAGCCAGAGAAACAGAAAGACCGCTTTCTGCACTTGAAGCTTATCGCTTATCCCGCTTTCCAAAAGCTCGTGCACAGCGGCCTCAACAATGTCTCCCAACGAAAAAATGTCCAAAGTTCTCATTGCGCAGTCGATTTTATATTCGTTTGCGATAATAAAAATTCTTGCTTTGGATTATCAGATAATCGCAACCGTTGAGGATTATGGGTACACTGGTATTTATCTAAAAAACCATATAGGCGTACAAAAACTAACACCAATACGAGCCCATAAAAAGGTTGGAGGTTATGGGGCATATATAACGGAAGCTCTTCTACCGATAAAAAGGGATGAGTTTGAAGGTGAAGCGGGATATCAGAAATTCAATCTAAGGATCGAACAAAAGGTGAATTCAAGGGTCGAAAAAAACGATGTAAACATTATCACATTTTATGGTGACGCAGGCGTCGAACCTCTACAACTCGCAAAATTCGAAGATTTAGGGCTAATCACAGACTACGAAACTGTGTTTAACGACCACTTGATAGGAATGCCTTTTTCACTAAAGTATTATTCACAAGAAATGGTTGCAAACCCTGAAACCATCCTAGAGCAAGCTAAACGCGTCTATGAGACGGTATCGACAACCTACACAGCAAAGAACCTTCTGGGTTATGTGCCAGCGTATGTTTACCACAGGGAACTTGAAAAGTTCATTCAAATCTATCAAAACGGCCCAACAATACGAGAAAAAGGAGAAAGCTACAATGTTGTTTTACTTATGGTCGATTTTAAGAGAAGAAACCCAGACGCGTTAAAAAGACAACTCGCAATGCTCCTCAGGCTAAAAAACAGATATCTAAACGAAGGATTCTACCTCTTTTACTACGCCATGAATGTGGGTAGACCACGACTGAGCGAAAAGAAGAAATCCGCTTTAGCACTCGATTTTTTAACCACACTAATCGGTTTCGATGTGGTGGGTAGCTCTCACACAAGTATCCCCCAATCTAAAAGATACGGGTATACGAGGAAGCCCGTGGAATTCAGCATCGACGATTTCTGCTACCACATAATAGAACAAAAAACCGATCAGAACACTTATGAAAAGATAAGAGCCAACAATTATCAAAAGCAATCCGAATTCCTACGGAACACCACACTACAACTGCAACGGAACCCATCAACACTCCAAGCCGAAATAGAAAAACGCCCCGAAGCAAACAAATTTATTAAGGAAATGCTAGGGTACACGCATTAAAACATGCGAAGCAGTGAAACAAAAAGCAACGGCGAATAAGCAAACCCTCTATCAAATATAAATTCGAGTAAAACGTCCAGCAAATCAAAAAACAAGCTTACTAGTTATTTGCTCAACTCACCTAATGACGCGTTCAACAAACAACCTAAAGCGGCCAAGGTCCATTTCGACTGAGCCCACCTGTTTAGCCTCATTCTCAGGCATCTTTGTCCTTATCCGCACCTGCAAAGACCCGGGGAGAACCAATGGATAATTAGAATCCCTTGTTGGAACGGCCTCTTGGTGTGATGTCCAAGATTTCAGCTACAATTGGTGGGCTAAAACCAATCATGCCATAAAACTCCCGAATGCTTCCATCAGACTCGAACGAAAGAAACTCTCAATTTAAGTGATTCAGAAACTCTATAGCTTTTCGACTACAGATAAAACCCCTCAGTCCGCCCTTCTGAGACGCTCTATGAACGATTCGGGAAGGAGTAGCTCAATATCCTGCCCAATCACCTCTAAATTGTATGGAAAACATAATATTGTGGATGCTAAAGGAACCCACACTCCTCTTCCGTAAATAAGCGTAGTCGAGTACCACCTCGAAGACAAGGAGCGCCACGCGATAAAGCGATCACAGAGTCAAAACGAGGGATATGAACTAGAACTAATACACTATACATCTTTAGGGCAGAAAATAAAGATACTTAGAAACATTGATCAGATAAAGAAGATGAGGCTACCACTAAAAGACTTATACACACTGAAAAAATTCAGGAACAGAGTGGCACACCCATCACACCGCAAGTCACTCATACGCGGCTATGGGGACCTAGACCAATACACACGTGCACTCAGAGCCATCCAAACCACTCACAAAATAATCGACAAGCCCACGTAATCCGAAAGCTCAACACTAGTACAGAGGTGAATCAGCCCAAAACCAACAAAAGCACAGTATTCACATGGAGCGCTGTTCAGTACGATCCTCATACGCCTAGAGGGGTAACCCCAACACAGATTGCGCGTCAAAGCTAAAAGTAGAAATACCAGCCAGAAAACTATGAGTTATGGGTAACGGTGTACGCACACTCTTCGATTACCATATGAGTAATTTCGTCATGTTCTCCTCGATCCTCCTCGCATCAACCGTGGCGTTGTTCACCTTAACTTCCCCCCACCAACTAACAACACTAAGTGCCCACCCCCCTACACACTGCACCTATACTACCCAATTATGTCGGGCATCCTGGCTGGTGCCTTCATTACGGCAAGCTACTACTGTGTTGTAAGGATACTGGGGGCATACTACCTAATCAACCACACTTTAAAACAAGAGGGATTATACGACAAGCACGTGCGTCTAACCGAGGAGTACGACCCCTTCTCCTTTAGCACCTCATTTAACTTCTTCGCAAAACACCGCAAAACAACCCTGTCCACAATAGGCTGCTTAATGCTTGGCGCATACACACTCTATGCAGCCACCACCTCAGACCCAGTAAAGCTGACGGCAACCATCGCCACCGAAGCCACTACACTAACACTCCTTGCGGCGACAAGAAGCTTCCTCAACCCACGAAGAGAAC
>Ga0081529_122299_pt1 | contig 10089 bp, 8 predicted proteins | sample EchGeymetagenome_FD_71012 | JGI IMG/M metagenome (GOLD analysis project Ga0081529, IMG submission 71012) | Ferrous microbial mat and aquatic microbial communities from Echinus Geyser, Yellowstone National Park, USA - transect B T=78-80 C v2... ...
TGGTTTCCAGTATTGGGTTATACTCATATACTTTCAATTCCTCATTAAAGGATACGCTCAATGGGTTACTTAGAGCAGGGTTACTATTTAACTTTCAATTCCTCATTAAAGGATACCGAGCAAACGAAAGAAACGTTGTTCTTTTCGCCAAACTTTCAATTCCTCATTAAAGGATACCGTTTATTGTTATTACTTCTGTCACAAGCCAAAACTTCTTTCAATTCCTCATTAAAGGATACCAGCCAAAGTTCTTAGTCCATTGCTTAATGCGATAATGAACTTTCAATTCCTCATTAAAGGATACTATGATGCAAGAGACAATGAGCTTGTTTTAGTGATCTTTCAATTCCTCATTAAAGGATACCGCGCAGATGTAATTTTAATTGTCCCGCCGGGTTGGCTTTCAATTCCTCATTAAAGGATACGAACGCCAAAGCCGAATCGACTGAAGACTTTTTGTTTACTTTCAATTCCTCATTAAAGGATACCGGGCTTAGCGGGGTTGTTCTAGGGGGCGAAATGAACTTTCAATTCCTCATTAAAGGATACCACTTAAAAAGTGGTGGATTAAATTCGCTAACCATTTAACTTTCAATTCCTCATTAAAGGATACCAAGAATCTGGAGACACTGAGAAGGAAAAGCGGGGTCAGCTTTCAATTCCTCATTAAAGGATACAAGGTAAAGACGTAGAAGCAAACAGGGAAAGGCACTTTCAATTCCTCATTAAAGGATACCGTGTACTCATTTCAGCCACGACGCCAGTGCTTACATTTACTTTCAATTCCTCATTAAAGGATACACATGACGAACACCGAAACAGAGCGTTTACCACAGTCTTTCAATTCCTCATTAAAGGATACATTCGACATACAGAACATTTCAGTGCTTTACAAAACTTTCAATTCCTCATTAAAGGATACCTTATTTAATCATAGTCGCAAAGAACAAAGTCAACTTTCAATTCCTCATTAAAGGATACCAAGTAGTAATGGCGAAAAGTGTCTACGTAACAAGCTTTCAATTCCTCATTAAACGATACAGGAAAAGATGGGCAAGAACATTTTCGAGTGGCTACTCTTTCAATTCCTCATTAAAGGATACTGGTAGCACTTTTACTTTTGTTTGAAGCGTTCTAATCTTTCAATTCCTCATTAAAGGATACAAAAGGAAGTGAGGGTAATGAGTGAAGAAGAAATGTCAACTTTCAATTCCTCATTAAAGGATACTCACCAGAAATTCTTGAACAAGAGAAACAATTAGCAAACTTTCAATTCCTCATTAAAGGATACAAAGCGTAAGCATAGTTACATGAAAACACAAAGCGCCTTTCAATTCCTCATTAAAGGATACTATACATAACAATCAAAGAACAGTCAAACACAATAATCTTTCAATTCCTCATTAAAGGATACCGGACTGGTGTCTGTGCGACAATCCTGAACCACCAGAGGTCTTTCAATTCCTCATTAAAGGATACTAACTTTAAACCCAGCTTGTCTTAATCCTTCAGAACGCTTTCAATTCCTCATTAAAGGATACTAACGCTATTTTTCTTTATTTGACAAAAGATTGGGACTTTCAATTCCTCATTAAAGGATACTCAGAAACATTGGAATTCCCTCTTAACTCGCATTCGAAACTTTCAATTCCTCATTAAAGGATACAGTCGGCTATCATATACATGTGTTGTTTGTTGGAACACTTTCAATTCCTCATTAAAGGATACCCGTGAATATGTCATTGAGCGGTAAAACAACAAATCTTTCAATTCCTCATTAAAGGATACTTATACCAATCCCGAAAGACCAATACTTAACAAAAGCGTCTTTCAATTCCTCATTAAAGGATACGGCGGTGGCGGAGGAGGTGGAGGCGTAAACGCGAATCTTTCAATTCCTCATTAAAGGATACAATCTTACAATAAATACAGGAACAGTTAATCCTAATGCGCTTTCAATTCCTCATTAAAGGATACGGTTAAGGTCTGTGATACCCTTAAGGACGTGTTTGGCTTTCAATTCCTCATTAAAGGATACTTCTTGGGTTCGTAGTAATCGGCAGAGAGGTTATTGACTTTCAATTCCTCATTAAAGGATACAAAGGTTTAAAAATCCTACAAAATCAATAACAAAAAGTTGACTTTCAATTCCTCATTAAAGGATACGTTAGCCGAGGAAGGTGTGTCGGAGTTCCAGTGGACTTTCAATTCCTCATTAAAGGATACCGTAGGTTTTGATGAAATAAAAATAATCATTGTTGATAACTTTCAATTCCTCATTAAAGGATACAGAAGGCGACAAAGACTTTGTTGAACAAAAATTTGACTTTCAATTCCTCATTAAAGGATACCTATCGGAGGTGTTGTTGCTTACAATGCCCTTAAACTTTCAATTCCTCATTAAAGGATACGGGAAGGAACAGTCGCACCTGTGTTAAGAGGTTACCACCTTTCAATTCCTCATTAAAGGATACTTGGTAATAAGTCATGAATAAGTAAGTAATAGCCTCTTTCAATTCCTCATTAAAGGATACCTGAACATTATCGACAACGTAGCTTTGACAGTTTCACCTTTCAATTCCTCATTAAAGGATACGGATTAGCCAAAGTCCTGAAAAGTAAGAATCCTGTTGACTTTCAATTCCTCATTAAAGGATACTATTTTGGTTCACCGACTTCTGAAAGCGTACCATTCTTTCAATTCCTCATTAAAGGATACCATTATCCTTTCTTAGCGTCTTTGTGATATATTTTAAACTTTCAATTCCTCATTAAAGGATACTAAAACGAATTCCCCTTCTCTCTCTATTCTGTAAATCTCTCTTTCAATTCCTCATTAAAGGATACGTAAATTAGCTAGTGTTTTTGTTATGCATCCAATAAGAGGCTTTCAATTCCTCATTAAAGGATACTTTCTATCCACTCTATTTTTTTGAATTCAATGATATCTTTCAATTCCTCATTAAAGGATACATGCATCCAATAAGAGGTGAAAAAGTTGCAAAGAAAGTCTTTCAATTCCTCATTAAAGGATACAAGTTGCTAAAACACTTAGTAAGGGTAATATGTTCACATCTTTCAATTCCTCATTAAAGGATACAGGGCATAAAAAGTGTACTGGGTCATTGTTTGTTTGTTGACTTTCAATTCCTCATTAAAGGATACACGATGATGTGCAAAATGACACTATTTGTAGGAGAACTAGCTTTCAATTCCTCATTAAAGGATACCTGCCAGTCCCATTTTTCTGATATACGCAGAAACAGCGCTTTCAATTCCTCATTAAAGGATACAAGCGCAGGGCGAAAATAGAAAAGACGCAGAATGAGTGACTTTCAATTCCTCATTAAAGGATACCGGCTACGCTCAACACCTCAACCGTCTTCTTTTCCTTTCTTTCAATTCCTCATTAAAGGATACATGTATCCCAAGAAGTGGTACAGGACAAGTGATTAGTGCTTTCAATTCCTCATTAAAGGATACCAAAAGCTCAACAAGAGTGGATATTAAAAACCGCAACTATCTTTCAATTCCTCATTAAAGGATACATGACACGGATAATTGGGTAGGTAAGAAAATACTAATCACTTTCAATTCCTCATTAAAGGATACAAGCCATTGCCAAACTTTCATGAAGGTCTAAGCGGACTTTCAATTCCTCATTAAAGGATACTCGTTTACGATTACAGTATCAGAGAAAACGTTGATACCTTTCAATTCCTCATTAAAGGATACGGGATAAAGTTATCCGCTATTATCACATATACATGCCATTCTTTCAATTCCTCATTAAAGGATACAAACGAAGACACTGCTTTCAAATGCGAACAGTGTGGTACTTTCAATTCCTCATTAAAGGATACCAGACTACAACTGTTACTTTGTGGCGACGTTTACACACTTTCAATTCCTCATTAAAGGATACCTGTTAATTTCACCATGCTCTCAACCCCCTTACTTCCACCTTTCAATTCCTCATTAAAGGATACACTTGTTCTTTCACGACCATGATATAGCTATCCTTTCTTACTTCCACCTTTCAATTCCTCATTAAAGGATACCATCTAATTGTTTCTGTAACACACTAGCTAGTTGCCTTTCAATTCCTCATTAAAGGATACACGGCTACAGCGAACAAGCGTTTAGTGTTGCTACAATCTTTCAATTCCTCATTAAAGGATACGTAAGCCAACAAGCTGTTCAAGTTACAACACTCAGCTTTCAATTCCTCATTAAAGGATACACACGTCATAGGCGGCGTGCTTGCTTACAGCATATTGACTTTCAATTCCTCATTAAAGGATACTAGCTGAGGAGCAGCTCACGCGATTTGGAAATATCCCTTTCAATTCCTCATTAAAGGATACTCAAAGCGTGCCCCAGCTCACTCCGATTTTTTCTTACTTTCAATTCCTCATTAAAGGATACGCGGAGGAGATTCTGAAAGGACCACCAAAGGAGCAGAAGTCTTTCAATTCCTCATTAAAGGATACTGGATGGGACGCAAGACCCCTTTACGAGGCTTTAATCCTCTTTCAATTCCTCATTAAAGGATACTGAAGAGGTGAGAGCGTGGTGGAGGTGCTCTGCGTGTTCAGCTTTCAATTCCTCATTAAAGGATACCGTATTGGTCACGCGTAAAAATGACCAAAAAACAACTTTCAATTCCTCATTAAAGGATACAGTTATTAGTGCTTATTATAACATCATAGTAGTTTGCTTTCAATTCCTCATTAAAGGATACATCATCGAAGGCTATTAATACTGCTTTTTCGACTTCTTTCAATTCCTCATTAAAGGATACCTAAGGTGGTCGTTAGGTTTGTCGTTAAGACTTTGTCTTTCAATTCCTCATTAAAGGATACCGTAGGTTTTGATGAAATAAAAATAATCATTGTAGATAACTTTCAATTCCTCATTAAAGGATACCATAAAGCACTGACATCCCACACACACACCTTATAACGCTTTCAATTCCTCATTAAAGGATACCTGTGGCATTTATACATGCACCTTTGCGGTTGTCACTTTCAATTCCTCATTAAAGGATACCGACTAATGCGAGAGTACATTAAGACAAAAGGTGAGTAGCACTTTCAATTCCTCATTAAAGGATACATGTCGAAATGAGCAAAAAGTTTCAGGTGTACGCATCAAGCTTTCAATTCCTCATTAAAGGATACTAAAAGCGCCAAACAATCGCACAACATAAAAAATTTCTTTCAATTCCTCATTAAAGGATACAGCGCTAAATCGAGGTGAGTAAAATTATGAATATACAAACTTTCAATTCCTCATTAAAGGATACCTGAAACAGCGTTCGAGCGCCCTTTGACGGACGAAGAGATCTTTCAATTCCTCATTAAAGGATACTAAAGCAGGAGTTTGAGAGCAACCACTACGTCATCCTCACTTTCAATTCCTCATTAAAGGATACACCAGAGGCAACCACAGGAAAAACAGCTTTCGCCCATCTTTCAATTCCTCATTAAAGGATACGGGAAGTGTATTGCACATTAAGGAGATTACAGAGTACTTTCAATTCCTCATTAAAGGATACGGGCTACGGCTAAAAGCCTCAGCGTGCCCCAAGACTTCTTTCAATTCCTCATTAAAGGATACTGTTCGGCGGCGGTTGAGTGTGTTCTGTTTTTTTCTCTTTCAATTCCTCATTAAAGGATACCCTTTTGACTGATAAAATAGCGCTTTTTTATGAGGACTTTCAATTCCTCATTAAAGGATACACAGATTGCTACGGTAGCCACCAGCTTGGTAGCCATTCGCTTTCAATTCCTCATTAAAGGATACCGGGGATTAATTTGGTTTATGATGCCGTTCAGCGTTTCCACTTTCAATTCCTCATTAAAGGATACCGATTGCGTCATAAATCAAATTGATGCCTACGTTTGCCTTTCAATTCCTCATTAAAGGATACTCGCTTCTAACAAAGGGAAACACAAGTTTGGTTCCGACTTTCAATTCCTCATTAAAGGATACTCGCGTATGGACTAACTATATTCCACCAGCAACGACTTTCAATTCCTCATTAAAGGATACCCGGGTGGTAGTGCAGCGCCTAAACGCGTATTCTTTAACCTCTTTCAATTCCTCATTAAAGGATACTGGATAAGCACAGCACCAAACACACCAGCTGGTGTCTTTCAATTCCTCATTAAAGGATACTACACTAATAGCCAAGCTTCAAGGGTTCTAGAGTTTCTTACTTTCAATTCCTCATTAAAGGATACCAGCCAACGATGCCTACGAGAAACTTCGCAAGTGGCTAGCCTTTCAATTCCTCATTAAAGGATACCCGTTCAAGCAGTTCCTTGAAAGTGAAGAGTTCGACTTTCAATTCCTCATTAAAGGATACGGTTTTCTATGAGTTTCTTATGGGTTATGGGATATGGCTTTCAATTCCTCATTAAAGGATACTATGGCGCAGAGAAGGAAGAATGGTGCGCAGTTCAAAAACTTTCAATTCCTCATTAAAGGATACTAGTAGATAGACACCAAAACCACCAGCAAAACCAACGCTTTCAATTCCTCATTAAAGGATACACAGGCTCCACTCTCCGCGTTGCGCTTATTGGAATCAGCTTTCAATTCCTCATTAAAGGATACGCTACTGAAAGCGTGCCCCAAATAAAAACAGTATTCTTTCAATTCCTCATTAAAGGATACCGTGTTGCCCCTTGACGTTTGTCGTTGCGTCGTCATGACTTTCAATTCCTCATTAAAGGATACTCTCTTCTCCCTCTTTTACACCAACCCTTGATTTTCTTTCAATTCCTCATTAAAGGATACTGTCGAGAAATATATGTCTAGTAGTTATAGAAGTTACACTTTCAATTCCTCATTAAAGGATACCGTGGGTGTGTCTTCACTCCGATAATCTTCCCACAACCTTTCAATTCCTCATTAAAGGATACCAAAGAACGACCATCGAAGGCGTGATATATCAGTATTTACCCTTTCAATTCCTCATTAAAGGATACCCACGTAGTGTGGTCGATGATACGTGTTAATGTCGTTTGAGCTTTCAATTCCTCATTAAAGGATACTGTGATGCTTTTTCGCTCATGCTACTCACCTATGTATTCTTTCAATTCCTCATTAAAGGATACGGAAGCCTAATGATTTTTCCCGTTTGTTCGTTCAGAACTTTCAATTCCTCATTAAAGGATACTCTGCCTGTGTGGTGGAGGATGATAGACGCGTCTAGGTGGACTTTCAATTCCTCATTAAAGGATACAGAGAAAAATGGCTACGACACGGATTGCTTGTTCAGCCTTTCAATTCCTCATTAAAGGATACAAATGACGAAATTCGGCAAAATAAACGAAAAATAATTTGCTTTCAATTCCTCATTAAAGGATACATACAAAAACTTTGGAATTCTCTTTTAACCAGAATAACTTTCAATTCCTCATTAAAGGATACTTGAGACATGGTTACAAGACACGATTTCGGGATATATTCTTTCAATTCCTCATTAAAGGATACAGGCGGTGGGCTGATAAACGTCTACCTTATTCGCACAGAGCTTTCAATTCCTCATTAAAGGATACTGAGCTTGTCGAGTATACGTGGGCTGTTACAACTGGCTTTCAATTCCTCATTAAAGGATACCGTTCTTATCTACGAGACCGCGTTGAGGAATGGTTACACTTTCAATTCCTCATTAAAGGATACTATGTCGTCGTACAGTTCAGTGATGGTTCGACAGCACCTTTCAATTCCTCATTAAAGGATACTTGCTTTTGCATATTCTTTTTTGAAACGCATATAATATCTTTCAATTCCTCATTAAAGGATACTTGCGAGGGCTTGTAAAAGTTCTGAGCCTGTAATACTTTCAATTCCTCATTAAAGGATACCAGGTGTCGTTCATGGGTAGTAAGGACGTCGAACTGAGTTTCTTTCAATTCCTCATTAAAGGATACGAGATAATTTTTAATGAAACTTTCGGGAAAATATACTTTCAATTCCTCATTAAAGGATACCGAAAATGGCTATAGCGACTCTCGATGACGGCTACAACTTTCAATTCCTCATTAAAGGATACCTCGACGGCGACGAGCTCAGCATACACGGGGAGAACTTTCAATTCCTCATTAAAGGATACTGGAAGATGGCGCACATCTTAGCCTCGCAGGCCAAGACCACTTTCAATTCCTCATTAAAGGATACGCAAGAAAGAGACCTGTTATAGCCACCTGGAACCCTTTCAATTCCTCATTAAAGGATACCCGTCGGAGCAACGCTTGGTGGTTAGCATGAGTGTTTTCTTTCAATTCCTCATTAAAGGATACCTGGAAGGACTTTCTGTACTGTTCTGGGTTGGTGTCCCCTTTCAATTCCTCATTAAAGGATACCAGAGTGAGCTGTCTCCTGTCGTCTAGCGCCTCATCGAATCTTTCAATTCCTCATTAAAGGATACTTCCCTAAGTTTTTTGCATTTATTTGCACAAACAAATTTACTTTCAATTCCTCATTAAAGGATACTTCAGGAAGACGGGGAAGATACACCCAATCCATTTAGCTTTCAATTCCTCATTAAAGGATACCACAAAGCGGAACTATTGTTTATGGTGGTATAGCAATCTTTCAATTCCTCATTAAAGGATACTGGGCATATTCTCGTTTAGCACGTTTATACCAGTACCCTTTCAATTCCTCATTAAAGGATACTTGTTTTCTATTTAACAATCGAAGGTAAACACAATTATAACTTTCAATTCCTCATTAAAGGATACAAGCACGCATCAAGCTGTCATAATCATGTATTACGCGTTCTTTCAATTCCTCATTAAAGGATACTACCTGTGGGACATTCCCTTGTTTCTGCGTATCAGCTTTCAATTCCTCATTAAAGGATACACATTATGAAGTGTTTCGGTTGCGGGGAAGTGGTAGTGCCTTTCAATTCCTCATTAAAGGATACTCGTTTAATGGTAATGGTTCAGTTTCCGGTCCTAACCTTTCAATTCCTCATTAAAGGATACAAACACAACCGCAAGAGCAACCACAGGAAGAAGAAGACTTTCAATTCCTCATTAAAGGATACAGAGATGACACGCTACTTCAAACGATGACTGAAAATGTACCTTTCAATTCCTCATTAAAGGATACATCCCACTCTGGAAACAACCGTTATAGGCGGCGGTCTTTCAATTCCTCATTAAAGGATACCGAATATTTCGTTTTACTATTTCGCTAGCCGCAGGACAGGCTTTCAATTCCTCATTAAAGGATACCATATGTACCGTGCGCACATGAGATGAGTGGCAATGTACTTTCAATTCCTCATTAAAGGATACCGAGCACATCATTCTCAATTGTTTGCAAAAGAGAAGAAACTTTCAATTCCTCATTAAAGGATACAAAGAGGTTATGCGTAATGAGTGTTCCGAAGGAGAAAACTTTCAATTCCTCATTAAAGGATACAGGAGGGTCGTAGGTATATCCTAAATAGACATCTGCACCACCTTTCAATTCCTCATTAAAGGATACATTCTTGGAGATGCAAACTATGTAGTGGGTGTAGGTTCTCTTTCAATTCCTCATTAAAGGATACTTCACTACGATTGGTTCAAGGAGACCACGTTCAGCTATCTTTCAATTCCTCATTAAAGGATACCTGAATATAGTCAAGTAGCTACGGCGATGGTCTTAGGCTTTCAATTCCTCATTAAAGGATACCGAAATGTCTAACTCATCGCCATTTTCACCAACGACTTTCAATTCCTCATTAAAGGATACATGTTTCGACCCCCTGCCTGATGAGAAAGGTGAGTAGCACTTTCAATTCCTCATTAAAGGATACCATGAGTGAAAACAACGCTATCAATGTGAAGCGACATTTCTTTCAATTCCTCATTAAAGGATACGGTAACTCACCGTGTGGTGAGGCGAAGAGCGCCAACCAGGCTTTCAATTCCTCATTAAAGGATACCTAAGAACGGCATTAATACCAAAAATAATAATTCCTTCACTTTCAATTCCTCATTAAAGGATACACAACGGTAAAATACTCACCCGTTCGGATAGTGAATACTTCTTTCAATTCCTCATTAAAGGATCCAG
>Ga0081529_119987_pt1 | contig 10069 bp, 9 predicted proteins | sample EchGeymetagenome_FD_71012 | JGI IMG/M metagenome (GOLD analysis project Ga0081529, IMG submission 71012) | Ferrous microbial mat and aquatic microbial communities from Echinus Geyser, Yellowstone National Park, USA - transect B T=78-80 C v2... ...
TTACCTCATCTACAATTAGTGTGTTAAATGCTTTGTTGAATGTTTATATTTCTATTTTCAATAAAATTAGAAATAGAATGGAAGACAAAGTAAAGCGATAAAGCAACCTCTTTCTACACCCAATGCGACAATAAAGTATCTGAATTTCTAGAGTTGAAGTATTATTTGTAGAATATGTATGTGATAAAAAGGGTTCCCATAAAACATCATTATTATCTTAAAGAGATTTCGTAAGTTTTTATGATAGTTTTTGTACGGCTTTATCAATGATTAGCCAAAGGATTGATTACTCAGAGAGGGTTTATCAAGAGGCCATGGCCCAATGCCTAAAACCATGGTATACAGACGATTGCCGCAGGTGTAGGTCGGAATTCAATAAATGCCTAATGAATTACTTATCGTTATTGAACTAAAGCCCATAACCTTAAATTAGGTTATGTTTAAAACATGAGGGATGTTTGCATCCCTCACGTCAGCACTACCTTCGGTAGTTTCTCGATGACTTTTCTCGGTGCGTGTAGTTGTGTTAGGTGTTTGAATGTTGGGTCTGCGTTAACCATCTTGAACCGCAAAGTTCTATAGCCGGGCTTATCGGTTTGAGGAATTGATTGTAGTGCCTTATAAATCTAATAGATAAAATAATTGTTTGGTGTGGGTTTGGGTGTCTACGTAATGGCTCGGCTGTTGAGCTATAGAGGTGTTGATTGCAGCTTATTGAGCCATGCCCATCGGGTATGTATGGAAATGGAATCAGAACTGTGCGGCGAGGCGGCTAAAGCAATGGGGGTGAGGAAATGCCTAGGTGATTGGCATGCCACCACAAACCACAACCAATGAAACAAGGAAACCATTACGTAGGGCTGTGGCTGTCGAGTTGGAAGTCACTAGGGAGCTCAGCAAGTTGCTCTGCTCTGTTGAGTCTGTGTATCTCAGTATTGTTCGCGAGGTTGTTGAGTACGCTGTTGAGAATAATGTTACGGGTGCGAATCAACTCCATGGGCTGTTCTACAGCAAGTATAGGAGTGAGTACCAGGGCTTGCACTCTCACTTAGTAATCCAGGCGATTAGGCAATCATCCGAAATCGCCAAGTCATTCGTTGAGAGGAGGAGGAAGGGCTTGGTGAACAAGCCCTATCCGGAGGTTAAGGCTGTGTCCATTAGGTTCACCGAGTTCACATGGAGTTATGAGGAGTTCGTTAAATCAATAGCCCCGGTTAGGCTTAGCCTATCACTGCTCGGCGGGAGGAGGGAGGCTTGGTTAAGACCTCACAAGCGCTTCTGGTTCTACTGGTGGTTGGTGCTAAGTAAGGAGGCTGGGTTGGGAAGAACGTTAATCATTAAGAGGAGGACAAACAAGTGGTATGCAGTGTTTGTGTTCGAGATTAAGCCGAGGCAAGAGGTGCTGCAACACGTGGTGGCATTCGACATAAACGAGAACACCATTGCTGTTGGTAAAATTGACTTAACATCCACAGTTGGTATGGTGACTGGTTGGAATAGGCAGCACTTAACGCCTGAGCTCTACATGATTAGGACAGACTTCGGTAGGCTGGCTAGGAGGTATGAGAGGGTTAGGAACGCGATTATTGAGAGGTTGAAGCCTGAGTTTGCCTTACCGAGTGGTAATTACGTGAATGTGACGAGCACTAGGGAGTTTAGGAAGCGCGTGAAGAGGTTGAGAGAAGGGGGTAGGAAGGTTGGTAGGGTTAGGCAAATCGCCAACGAACTAACAAAGACACCAGCAATCATAATCACCGAGGATCTCGGTGAAAGACCTCAGGATGAGATGATTAGTGATCTTGAGAGTAGAGGGCTAAGGCATAGGATTAAGCAAACACCATTCAAGGCTTTGGAAAGGGTTGTCGAAGACAAGGCTTTGGAGCGCGGCTCTAAACTATTCCGTGTCTCATCATACAGGAACAGTAGGGTATGCCCGATACATTTTACGAAGCTTGAGAGTACCAATGATTGGCACATTCTCTACTGCCCAAAGGGCCACTACGTAAATAGGGACTATGCATCTGTGTTGAATATGGCTTGGAAGATCGCACCAGAGGCATGGACCAAGGCATTCTGGTGGGACATGAAGAGCTTGAGCAAGAACATGAACTGGAGAAAGCACGAAGGAAGATCAAACCCACTTGTTCCATACGGAATTGCAATCCTCCTACAACACATCATGGAGAACGCAAAGGCCAGCCTAGAGAAAAGCCCCGCAATGCTGGCCCGGGGCAGTCCCATGAACCCAGCCGGAGGAGCCAATGAAGGCTGGGCGAGGAAACCTCCCAAAAAGGAGGAGGTCAGACAATCTCAGGTCTTAGGTTAATTACTAGGTCGCTAACCCTTAACGCCTTCCCCATTGCCCTTTCCTTAACAAGTACTGGCGGTATGGTTTCAATGTATACTTCAAAACCACGGTTATTTAAGTACCTGGTTAATTCATCAATTACGAACCATTGATTACCTGCCAGGGACATAACGACACCTGAGGTATTGCCTCTCACGTCATGCATGATGTTAAAGCCAGGTAGTGTTATGTCCACCGCACTCATTAAATCATAGCATTAATAATATGTGCTAATTAAGGTTAACTGAATAGCTATGACGAACCATGGATTCTATCAGCTCCATTAAAAGGATGGGCATTTAGGGTTCTTGGTGTAATCTCCATTAGGGCGGGATGGATTGGTTTGGAATAAACAATTAGTAATCTTTTTATCTTCACCATCACTAACCGAATCGTGGTGCTGAAGGTTGTTATTCAGGTCTCAGATATAAATAACGTAGTACAATCCCTAAAATCATGCAGGAACCTAATTAATGAAATACCTGACGCTGTCGTTGAGGTGGTCTTTCATCAATCGGCCATAGGCGCTGTCGTTAAGGGTAGCTCCTTTGAAGATGATATTAAAGATTTGATAAGTCGTGGCGTCATTGTTGTTGCATGCCGTAACTCAATGAGGGATAGGGGCATTAAGGAAAGCGATTTAATTGATGGCGTAGCCATCGTTAATGCTGGTGTTGCGGAGATCGTTAAAAGGGAAAATGAGGGTTGGGCTTATTTAAAATTATGACCTACTTGACCCCAGTCCTAAATCCAACCCCTAACCTTCATCGCGTTATATATCCTATCGACGGCTTCTACGTAGGCTGTCTCCCTGATGGTCACGTTGTCCGTACCCAACTTGCTCCATCTAGTCATTACTCTGTTGAATGTGTCCAGGAGTATCCTCTCCAGCCTATTTCTGGTCTCCTCCTCATCCCAGAAGTACCATTGTAGATTCTCAACCCACTCCAGGTAGGACATGACGACACCGCCAGCGTTGGCTGCTAGATCGGGTAGCACCCAAATACCCTTCCTGTGCAGTACCTGCTCTGCATCGGCTGTTGTTGGTCCATTGGCACCCTCAACAACGAGCTTTGCCTTTATGTTATTGGCATTACCCTTGTGTATCACGTTTTCCAGGGCTGCTGGTACTAATACATCAACTGGCAACTCTAGAATCTCCTCATTCGTTACCTTCCTTGTTCCAGGAGCGTCATAATTAATGACGGAGCCTGTCTTATCCTTAACTGCCTTAACTGCCGTTAGGTCGAGACCATTTGGGTTATAGACACCGCCCTTGCTGTCTGTTACAGCAACAACCTTAGCGCCCATCTTAATCAACCAGTAGGCTCCCCAGTAGCCCACGTTGCCAAATCCCTGCACAGCCACGGTCTTGCCCTCAATGCCACCCCACACCTTCTTCGCGGCCTCCCTAGCCCATACAGCAACGCCAAAACCTGTTGAGTATTCCCTAACGGGGTTGCCCCATAAGATAACGGGCTTTGCTGTGAATACACCAGGTACATTGCGCCCAGCTATTTTACTATACTCATCGACCATCCACGCCATTATTTGTGGGTCTGTCCCAACATCAGGGGCTGGTATATCGGTCTCGGGCCCTATGAATGGAGCCAATGCCCTGGCATAACCCCTGCTCAACTCCTCAAGCTCCCTCTTACTGATCTTCTTAGGATCAACTGCGATAGCACCCTTACCACCACCGTAGGGTAAGCCATTTAGTGCATTCTTGAACGTCATTACTGTGGCCAGTGCTATGTCCTCATCGAGCGTGACCTCGGGGTGGAACCTTATACCGCCCTTATATGGGCCTAGGGCGTTGTTATGCTGTACCCTATAGCCCGTGAAAACCTGGATCTTACCGTTATCCATCCTGACCGGTATGTTTACCGTGATTATTCTCTGGGGTCTACTTAGTATTTCATAGACCTCCTGAGGATATCCTCCTAACTCTGTAGCTCTCTTTAGAGTTTGTAACACACTTTCTAGGAATGTAGTTCCCTTTAGTGACATCGAGGCTATGTAAGTGATGGGTTATTAAACCTTTCTCTATTGGCTTATGTAACACGGCATACTACGAATGAGCACCACCTCATAAAAAGTATTAATTCCTCGCCCAGGTTAAGTCCCTAATATGTCCACGGGTAAAAAGGCATTGGTAAGGCTCATGACGAAGCTTACCAAGGAGAATCTATGGATTTACGTGGTTAGGTTATTGATGGATAGGCCCATGTATGGTTATGAGATTGCAAGGGAGGTTAAAACCCGCTTTAACATTGATATAACGAACGTGGGTGTCTACGTAGTCCTCTACAAGATGGAGAAGGATGGCTTAGTTGAAACCTTCATGAGTGGTGATTCGAAGATGTACAGGTTGAGGCCGGAGACCGTGGAGTTGTGGCTCAAGGCTAGGGATTTTATATCCACAATACTTAAGGATGTATTTAGTTGTGGTGTCGATTGTGGTTCTCGGCAAACTTAAGGATGAGATAGAGAGGATTGGAAGGAGGGCCCTAGAAAAGGGCCTTATCAAGATTTTACCTAGGAACCCTAATATCCTAACTGTCTCATCTCTACTAATAGCTTTCCCAACACCGCTTATTGTGTTGATGCACGTATATTGGGCTTACATTACAGCCCTAGTATTACTAACACTGGCCAGCGGTTTCGATATGCTTGATGGCTTAGTTGCAAGGTACTGGGGACGTACATCTAAACTAGGGGCCTTTCTTGATTCAACGTTGGATAGGTATATCGACTTCATAGCCCTAATCGACCTCTGGTTAATACATGATGGAGGCTTCCTAGGTACCATCTTTCTATTGCTTGCATTATTTGGTTCCCTAATGACTAGTTACGCCAGGGCTAGGGCAGAGGCGCTTGGCGTTAGGATGCTTGGTGTTGGGCTTCTTGAGAGGGAGGAGAGGTTGCTCCTTATTCTGGCCATACTCATAATATACATTATTACTCAGTTAGGATCCATAATCTTTTACGGGCTCCTATTGCTGGCAGTATTAACTAACGTCACAGCCATAGAGAGATTGTTAGTCGTAGTTAAGTCATTAGGTGGGGGCCCATGAGATGTCCGTAATTTGATGATTAAGTTAATGATGGCCCTTATTTACTGACTCTGCATGTCTTGATTGGCGTGTCCGCAATTTTTATTAATCAAGCCCCGGAATTAACCAGGGGTTATGCCTGAAGAGGGCGAGAATGTCGTTGTGTATGTGGAGGGGGAGAGCATAGCCAATAAGGAGTTTGTGAAGGCTAACCTTGTGGATACGGTGAAGAACTACGTTAAGAGGCTGTTGGATAAGTGGAACCCTGAGGAGTCCGATTTCATCGTTCTTAAGGTTCCCCAAACAATAAATCTTGACTTGCCATTAAGTAAGGATTTGTATAAGAAGGTGGAAAAATACGGCGTTAAGAGGGTTGGTAATAAGGCTGAGGTTGAGATACCCACGTATGAGATAATATACAGCAATAGGTGGATGGGGGAGGACATGGAGGCCGACAAGTTTGTCGTGATAATGCCCTACATAAACGATGACATCATTAACCAGGTAATCAATAACATACTTTCATCACTATCACCAGAGGGCGAGGAGTTCCTTGAGGAGTGATCGTCTTGATTTTATTCTTTTCATGATGAGTAATTATCGATTATCGACGAACCCATTATACTCTCAAACTCTATTCCAAAGGCGTCAAGGACCTGCTCCAGGGATGTCCTTAGGTACTCAATGTACTTATTAGGGTCTATCTCATCAATCCTAGCCAACTGTATTGGTTTAACACCGTCTTTACCTGTCGTCTTTACATATATTATTATGTCACCAGGCCCCAATTTATACCCCAGGTTCTTAAGCTGTAATGCGGCCTTCACGTGCTGCGGTGTGTTCTTGGTGTACGACTCGAGGGGTTTAGTTAAGGCTGTCCTTATTGCCAGCTTATTGAGTGGTATCTCTCTCCTTTGTAGTTTCCTATAGTAATCCCTCACCTTATCCCTAACCTCCTCTATTGACTTACCAACGTCATCAAGACTTCTTATGTCAGAGAGCAACCGTAGTACATCATTGAATGCATCCTTCGCGAAATCAGGCGTATTGCGCTTCTTCCCAACCAAGCCCTTTATGTCCAGTTCACCATCGCTCGATATGCCAACGTAGTTCTTCTTCCTTCCGCTCATGGCAATTAACCTGTAGACCTTATCGAGTTCAATTTCTATCCCAAACTCCCTCTCAACCCAATCAATCAACTCCTTAAGCTTTTCCTCACTTGGGTTCCATATGAAGAGACTATCCGTATCGCCATATATGGGTACTAACCCAAGCTCCAGGGCTTTAAGCACGGTTCTCGAGAGTACATACCTAGCAAGCGCCGTCGTTAACTCAGCGGCAGGTGGACAATACAATTGGAATATTTCGGCACCAAGGACACCGTAAGATGCGTTTATGAAAACCTTCAATGCGCTTTGGACTACATTATAGTAGCTCTTAAGTACGGCACTAGGTGCCGTCTTAGCAAGTCTCTTATAGACATAGGCCCTCAAATCCCTGAGTAGTCCCACGATTAATGCAGTCAAGCCCCTCCTATCATTGCATACCCAATGGGGTAGTTCTGGTATTGGCTTGTTGTTCTTTGCCTTCTCATCCGGGCACTTGACAGTTTCATACGATATGTTCCACCTCTTTATGACCGAGGGGTACATGCTGGCGAAGTCTAGTACGTAGACGTTTGGGTACATACCAGGCATTGGGTCAAGAACTATGGCACCTGCGTACTTCTTACCCTTAATAATGGCCTTGGTAGCCACTTCGCCCTTGTTCTTGATTATGTCTTCCTTCTCAGGTATTAGCCATCCCCTCCTCCTATGTTCGTAATAAAGCATGTTCCTTATCCACGCAGAAATCTGGCTCCTCACCAAGTCATCTGGTGGCGTCTTTGATATCCTGGACATCAGTATTATTAATCTCAGTACTAGGTTATCGTCGTAGGTTGTTAGGTAGAGCCCAAGGAATGCATCCCTGAAGTTATAGTTTATTAACTCAACGTAAGTCATCTGGGAGACTGTTTTCTCCCTGCTCAACTTTGACATGCCAACTATGGCATGGGCTATCGTATCAAGTGTTCTATCCAAACCCCTATACTTACCACCAAAGGCGTAAACTTCGATTGCTCTTATGTTGAAGAACTTGTATAGGTCAATGTGCACGCCAAGGGCTATGGAAGCCTCGTTCCTCCTAATGGTGATTGGCATCTCCTCCTTCTTGAACCCCAGCTTTAAGGCCCTGTGGTATATGTACGGTAGGTCAAAATTATCACCATTGAATGTTATCAGTATTGGGTATTGAAGCAATATTGAGAAGAACTCCCTAAGCATATCATACTCACTATCGAAGAACTCAACCTCAACATCATCATAAAGTAACTCATCCAAATCCTCAGGTCTCAACTCCATACCAGGTCTCCTAAGCACAAGCACCTTCCTCAAGCCATCACTACCTGCCAATCCTATCGAGATTATCTCGTAATTAGCCTCCCTGGGATTAGGTACCCTATTCTCCTGTGGTGTGAATACCTCTATATCGATCGATAGCCTCTTTATGCTCGGTACGGGTGCCTGGAACAGGGGTATCCACCTACTGGCTTCCTCAAGAAAGTCTGGGTCATTAGCATAGAGCTTCTTAACGAAACCCTCAACCTCACTAGGCACCTCAATGGGTACCTTGACTAACTTTCCATCCTCAATTCTATAAAACATGCCAGGTATTATCTCATTATCGAATATGTAGCAAAGGTGGTATCTGATCCTCGACTCCCAGGTCTTTGGTAGCAATTCCCTGATTGAATCGGCCTTGCCACCAATACTTAACGGGTCCTTAGCGCAAATCTTTGTGAGCACAACCCTCCCATCATTCAATGCATCGTATTTCTCCACAGCCTCTAAATGACTGAATCCAGGGTGAAGTATTACCTTAGTAAATTTAGTAATTAATTCCTCAGGCTTTACATCAGTGAGTAGGTACGGCTTATGGCCCGTATTATCATACCAGAAGTAAACCCGGTCATTAACGGGATCATACAACTTAACCAACGCCTTACCAACCTTCCCATCATAAGTCACGGCAAGCACGATCGATGGTGGCGTATTTTGTGGTGTTTCCGCCTTTATTGAGATCTCCTCTTCCTCCTCTTCCAATTCCTCATCCTTCTCCTCAACTTCCTCTTCCTCCTCTTCCTCAATATCCCTAGCCTTCATTCCTCATTTTAATCTAGTATTAACTTGATTTATTAAGCCGTCGCCCCACCCCAACCAGTACTACTGGCTTATTGGATACAAGCCCTAATTGCGATTAATGTTGAGAGTAGAAATTTTAAGCCAAGTACTCATCGTGCAGTGATGGGTAGGTATTTTGGCGACATCATCTGGCCAACAATATTGATAATAGCAATAGTCATACCTGTTTTCATAACTTACATGCCCTACATACCAACGGGAGGATATGATATAGCATCATCAATAACGCAAACATTAGTCAGTTCATTAGGTAATCCGCTAAGTCTTGTCTCAACATATCTACTTAGTGACCTAGCTCCATACCTGTATGTGGTGATTGTGGCTTTGATTATTGTTCATAGAGGTAGGTTACGTGGTTTGGGTAAGGAGCTTGGTTTCTCGTGGAAGCCCACCCTTGGTTTAATAACAATACCTGCGGTCATTGCCCTGGCAGTGGTTTGGTTCTTAATAAGTGGGTTGTTACCATTATCCGTGGTACCTGGAATCCCACTGCCTAACATACTTACCCTCATATACACATTATACCCAATAGCGATTAGTGAGGAGGTTGTGTTTAGGGGCTTTATTCTAAATAGGTTGTTGCCCAGGGATTATGGTAAATCGCCAATAATTAATACAATACCTGCGATAATCGTGAGTGCCGTATACTTCACGCTAGCCCACATACCCGTTTACCTGGCGGTGTACGGAATAAACAACTTGGTATCCCTTCTTTCAATCCTAGCATACATACTCATTTACGGTATAATTTCGGGGCTTATTTATGTCATTACAGGCAACATCATACCTGACATAATCATACACTGGATAAATGATTACTTATCAATAGAATTTATGATACGCTCAATGACTCTATTAGGTACTTACATAATGATTCCTTCGATATTTTAACCGCAGCCTCCTCGTAATCACCCAAGTCAATTAATTCCTCAGGTTTTGAGGAAATAGGAATAGTGTCTATAGTTATTAATCGTATTGATAGGCCCTCAAGTTCCCTCCTAAACCTAACCACCTCATCATCCTCGTGGATACCATGATACACATTGTTCAATACAACAATCATCGGCTTCCTATTAATTTTAATCAATTCCTTAATGTAGGATCTCAACCTAAAGATTGCCCCCTCAACGCCATCATACGTAGCCGAGGCAATTAATACAATATCAGTATTTACCTGGTTTACGAAACCAATAGTTGATGAAAACCCATCCTTAGAATCCCTCGAGCTACCCGTTAATAACCCCATCACACCCTCCACAACCAGGTAATCCAGGCCCAGGCTTGCGGCGTTTCTTAGGACATCACGCCATTCCACCCAGCCTAGAGCCTTATCGTCCCACCTAAGCATTATACTCATCCAGGGTTTGAATGGTCTCTTGAGCACATAGAGGCTTGGGTGTAAATCCCTAATATCACCACCAAGC
>Ga0081529_122385_pt1 | contig 10008 bp, 10 predicted proteins | sample EchGeymetagenome_FD_71012 | JGI IMG/M metagenome (GOLD analysis project Ga0081529, IMG submission 71012) | Ferrous microbial mat and aquatic microbial communities from Echinus Geyser, Yellowstone National Park, USA - transect B T=78-80 C v2... ...
TATGCCTATTATTGGTGAGAACTCTATGGTCATCATCATGAGCGTTAGTGATATCCAGTAACCCCATTTGTTGCTCATGTATAGGTTGTAGAGGGTTAGGGCTAGGAAGGGGGCCGTGAGTACTACGACTTCGAAGGGTCCTGTTAGGTATGTGGTTGTCCATGGGTATATTAAGTAAATTATTGCTGTGGCCAGTGCGTATTTTCTATCGTTGAATAGTTTCTGTCCTAGTTTGTATAGCGGTATTGTTGGTAGTGTCGCTAGTATTACTTGTATTGCTGTGAGTGTTGCTATTCCTGGGTAGGTTAGGTATAGTGGGTATATTAGGAAGAGTATTGGTGATGAGTGGTTAAAGAAGAACGTATACGCGACAAAGTTACTGAAGAATCTGTGGTATAGTGTTGCTGATGCGAAGGATTGCATGTAGGTCGCTGTATCAAGGCTTACGTCTAGGTTTAGTTGGTAGTATGGCAGTGTGGCGTTGTATGTTATGTAGTATGTGGCTGCTGCGTAAATTAGTATTAATGCCCTAAAGTACTTATCCACAATAGCGTCTCTTATCATACTTATTAGGTACCTATTGAGTGCAAGTAATAGTCCAATTGTTAGTAGTATTGCTGATATGCGTAATAATCCGTAATTGTATAGCTGTGGGGCGTAATCCATGAAACCCAGTGCCCAGATTATGTAAAATTGAATGAATAACACAACTCCAGTAAACCGCAAGGCTATCTCCCTGACGCCCATTCCCTCTTTCTCCTTACTTAATTCTTCTTTAATGTATTACTCATGGTTCACTGTTTCCATGAGCTTTTTGACCTTGTTTGTGAAGTTTTGTAGGTTGTATCTTTCCTTGCTCTTGTGTACTTTTTCCCTGTCTATGAGTTTTTCTGCGTTTTCTATTAGTTTTGGTATTTCCTCTATTGTGTTGTAGCCTAGTCCGTATTTTCCCTCCTCCAGTAAGTCTGTCCAGGGCCCCCCTGTTTTTGGTGTTATTGGTATTGCTGCTGTGGCTATTGCGTCTAGTACGGCTATTCCAAAGTGTTCGTTTCGCTTTAGGTGTAGGTATGTTGATGCGTGTTTGTAGTACTCTTCCTTGGTTTTTTCGTCTGCGTTTGGTATTATTTCTATGTTCCTCTCTGTGCCTAATGCCCTTATTACTTCCCTTGATTCCTTGGCGTCTGTTCTTCCTATTATGATGATTTTCCTGTTGATTTGTTTGGCTATTGTCCTCAGTGCCCTTAGCCCCTTGTTCCACTCCAGTCTTCCCACGGTTAGTACGTAGTCCTCCTTCTCTGGCACCTTATCCGTGCTTATTGTGTAGTGTGGGCTTAGTATGTATTCGTGGTTTGGTTCTATCCCCATTTTTGGTAGTAGTTTTTTGGCTAGGTTCATTGTGTACCTGGAGTTGTAAACCATGTATGCCCCATCGTATATTTTGTAAATCCTCGAGAGCACCCAGAATAGTGGCTTGTTCCTTATGTTGCCGTACTCATCTATTACGAAGTCTACAAAGGATAAGCCATGAAGTATTATTGGTCCTTTGTTGTGGGGTATGAAGTTTGGGTGGTTGTTTATGACCAAATCGCAGTCGCCCACATACCCGCCCACTAGCCTGCCCAGCTTCCTGAAGTTTATGTAGTTGGTTAGTAGTGAGTATGGGTCATACGAAGCCCTGAAGCCCACAGGCACAACCCTGCTTGGGTAGTTGATCCCAACCCTAGGCTCTCCGGCAATCACGAACTCCACCTCATGCCCAAGCCTGGTTAGGGCGTTGGCTAGCTGCAGGGCGTAGATCTGCCCACCACCGAGTCTCGTGAACTCCTCAAGTATGCAAACACGCATTTACGCACCACACCCGGTGCACCCTTATAAACTGTGCCGTCGATGCTGCCCACTTTTTTCCTACTCGGTGTCCATATGCGTTACCAATAATTGGTAACGCAATACGAGCCACAAAACAACCACCAGCATGAAACCGCAACCCAGGGCTGCGGCGGGCAACGTAAGGTTAATAAGCAAAGTCCACAATCAAGTAATGGTAATGCATAGTGAACTAAAGAGCGAAATACTCAGGATGCTTCGTGAGGATGAGGAGTTTAGGTTGGCTGTTATGGGGCTCATTGGTTATGCCGACCTCAAGTCCTCCGTTGATAGGCTTGTTGAGGCTATTAATGAGTTAACGAGAGCTACCAAGGCACACGAGGAGAGGTTGGCTAGGCTTGAGACTGCAGTAGAGGAGTTAACAAAGGCAGTTAGGGCTCATGAGGAGAGGCTAACGAAGGTGGAGGATAGGTTATCGAGGATTGAGGCAGCCATCGAGGAATTGACAAGGGCTGTTAAGGCACATGAGGAGAGACTAACGAAACTGGAGAGTGCAGTTGAGGAACTAACAAAAATCGTTAAGGCTCATGAGGAAAGACTAGCAAAGCTGGAGGAAAGAATGGCTAGCGCTGAGGAGAGACTCACGAAGGTTGAGGATAGGTTGACCAGGCTTGAGGCTGTGGTTGAGGAGTTGACTAAGGCTACGAGGGAGAACACGAGGGCAATCAGTAAGTTGAGGAAGGCCATGGAGCATCTCGAGAGGAGGTTTGATAGGAGGTTAACGGCTATTGAGAACATGCTCAACAACCTAACAATAGGCCTCGAGTACGAAGCCAACCACGTCGTCCAGCACCTCCTCAAGCAGAGAGGTATTGAAATTAGGACGGGCGTCACGTACTTCAGTAGGAAGTTCGAGTTCGACATCTACGGAGTGAGCGAGCAATTAACCGTAATCGGTGACGCCAAGGTGAAGGCCGGTCCCCAAACCGTTAGGAGGCTCGTTAGGAAGGTGAGGAGGGCCATGGACAGGTACCCAGACAGGTTCAAGGGAAAGGTCGTGACGGTCCTATACTGCCTAAGGGCATTGCCAGATGCCATAAAAGAGGCGGAGAGCCAGGGAATATGGCTGGTAGAGGACATGCAGCCAAGGACTGGGCTTAGCATATAAGCCTAGAGATCACGTTCACGAGGTTGGGCGTTCCCACTAGGCTGGTCTTTGCCTCCTGTGATGACGCATCCTTGCCTATGGCGCGTGGTCTAGCCTACACGTTAGCCTCCCTCCTCAAGTACCTCCTCAATAGTGGCACCATGTCCACCTGCCTCAATATTGGGTCCGCTATTCCATACTCACCCCTACCCCTCCGCTCAACGAAGTTATAACCCACCAATGAATTAAGTGCATTCATGAGCTCCCTATCGCCAACCCCCACACCAAGTATTGCAGATACCGCACTCTTTACCTCGCTCCACCTACTGACAAAACGATTGGTAAGTCTCGTCTTTTCTTGTCGTGGGTGGTTTTTATTTTTGGTTGCTTGTTTTCTTGTGGATGTTGCGTAGGGCTGTTGCTGTTGAGTTAGAGGTCACCAAAGAACTCAACAAGCTGCTCCACTCCGTTGAGACCGCATACCTCAACATCGTTCGTGAGGTTGTTGAATATGCCGTTGCGAACAGTGTTACGGGTGCGAATAAACTCCATGGGCTGTTCTACAGCAGGTATAGGCTGGAGTATCCAAGCCTTAACTCACAACTAATCATCCAAGCAATCAGACAAGCCTCTGAGATAGCTAAGTCCTTCATCGAGAGGAGGAGGAAGGGCTTAGCGCAAAAACCATACCCAGAGGTTAAGAGCGTCTCGATTAGGTTTACAGAGAAGGCATGGGGTTATGATCAATTCGTTGGCTCCATAGCGCCGGTTAGGGTTTGGATTTCACCCATCAGCACCGGTAGGAGAGGTGTAAGCGGCAGGTTCGAGGTTTGGCTTAGGCCACACAGGAGGTTTTGGCAATACTGGTGGAGGGTACTAAATGGTGAAGCCGAGCTAGCCAGTACGCTAATGATTAAGCGCAAGTTGAATAGGTAGTATGCCATGTTCATCTTCAAGCTGAAGCCTAAGGAAGAGGAGCCAAAATCACTCGTTAGCTACGACATAAACGAAAACACAATAGCAGTGTGCAAGATCGACATTAAAACCACCGTGAACAAGGTAGCCAATTGGAATAGGCAGTACTTAATGCCAGAACTGTATACCATAAGGACTGATTTTGGTAGGCTAGCCAGGAGGTATGAGAAGGTTAGGAACACAATCATTGAGAAACTAAAACCACACTTCGCATTACCGAGCGGTAATTACGTGAACATAACGAACACAAGGGAGTTTAGGAAGCGCGTGAAGAGGCTGCGCGAGGAAGAGAGGAAGGTTGGTAGGGTTAGGCATGTGGCTAATGAATTGACAAAAACATCAGCAATCATTGTTACCGAGGAACTTGGTGATAACCCGCAGGAGTCGATGATTGAGGATGTCATGAAAGACGAGTTGAGGCATAGAATCAAGCAAATCCCATTCAAGAACATCGAGAAGGCTATCGAAGACAAGGCTTTGGAGCGCGGATCCAAGATATTTCGCGTTTCAGCCTATAGGAACAGTAGGGTATGCCCAATTCATTTCACAAGGCTTGAGAAAACAGATGACTGGCATGTACTAAAGTGCCCACTTGGGCACTATGTAGATAGGGATCACGCATCCATTCTCAATATGTTGTGGAAAACAACACCAGAAGCGTGGGTAAAAGGCATTTGGTGGGACTTAAGGAAAAAGATGGATTGGGGAGAGTATGAGGACAGACACAATCCACTTGTTCCATACGGAATCGTAACCCTCCTACAGTTCATCATGAAGAGAATAAAGGCCAGCGAACAAAGCCCCGCGGTGCTGGCCCGGGGCAAACCCATGAACCACCACCAGATACAAAATGAAGGCTGGGCGAGGAAACCACCCGCCCTCCAGGGCGGGAAGGAGGCCGGTGCAGAGTCTGCGGTTAATGGGCAAGCTCCGTAAGCCTATGTTGAGTAAGGTTTATATATGCGTTACCAATTATTGGTAACGCATATGGTCCACGAAAAGTTAACACCTGGCAGCCTGCGGGCTCTCGTGAGATTGCTAACTGCAGTTGAAGATTTCTCATTGGCTCATGGTCGTGATCCCTACACTAGGGAGTTGCTTGGTGTTCTTCGTTCGTGGGGTTACGGCGAAAGCATCCTCCTGTTGGCTTGGGATTTGGGGCTTGTTGAGAGGTATGATGATTATTGCAATGAGCGTAGTAGGAGGGTTTGTAGGTTCAATAGGTTGAGTGAGCGTGGACGTGAGTTCCTTAGGCATTACGGTGAGTTGCTGAAATTGCTTGGCTGATGATTGAGCCATCGCATATTAGTTAAGCCTGCTATTATCCTTGTATAATATAAGATGAAATATCGTTGGTGCTCCTCCTGGTGTTGATTGTTTTTCCATGCCTTGCGTTGGTTGGTCCTGTGGTATATACGTGATTTCTTCCTTAGTGCCTTTTTAATTGGTTTGTGTATAGTTGTTTTTGATGGGTTTTTCATACCTTACGCCGGGCGTTAGGGCTGTGTTGACGCGTGATGTGGATGGTATTGACCTAGGTCTCATTAGTATTGGCCCTGCCAAGGCTGGCTCCGTAATTAATGCGCCACCGACGCTCCTCGAGATACTCATTAGGCGCGGCGTTGCATCACTGCTTGAGGAGGATAAAATCGGTAGTGAGGAGATTCTCAAGAGGATTTGGCTTGAGAATAGGGCTCCAAGTGAGTTGAGGGAGTTGCCCAAGGACTTCTACGTGAGGGCTAGGTTGTCCATGGTTGGTGGCGAGCAGAGGAATGCCAAGGCCTTGACGCAGCAGTTGAGGGAGTTGGCCCAGTTAAGGCTTAGGAAGATTTTGATGCTTTTGGCGATAAACCCGGGGCTTGTGGAGTCTAGGGATTTCCTCGATAAGCTGACGGTTGAGGAGGAGGCCCTTGTGAAGTCAATGGCACCCTTGATCAGGGAGTTCCTGAACTCAGTGGTGGGTCTGCAATGACCGAGCCAATGGAGGTTAGCCTGGACTCACTGATACAGGGGCTTAGGGACTTCATAGAGTCCAGCGATAGGTATGTCGATGAGATCAACAACATGATAATACAGAGGAAGAAGTCCCTCGTCATCGACTTCCACGACTTACTAATCAGCAATAAGGACCTCGCTGACATGCTACTCGAGAGACCACAACTGATCATGCAAGCCGGCTCCGAGGCTGTTAGGCAGGCAATAACCGAGAGGGATCCCGAGCTCGCGAAGTCGGTTAGGAACTTCTACATGAGGTTCAGGAGGCTTCCCGAGTCCCTGCCAATTAGGAAGCTTAGGAGTGAGGTTTTGGGTAGGTTGATAATGGTTGAGGGCATAATAACCAGGCAGACACCGCCTAGACATTACCTGAGGAAGTCGGTGTTCAGGTGCTCCCAGTGTGGTTATGAGGTTGAGATACCGCAACCAACCACGGGATTTGTGCAGCCGCCCAAGCGCTGCCCCAAGTGCGGTGCGATAAACAGCATGGTGTTTGTTGAGGAGAGGAGTGAGTTCATTGATTGGCAGAAGATCATCGTGCAGGAAAAACCAGAGGAACTACCGCCAGGGCAGTTGCCCAGGAGTATCGAGGCAATACTACTGGATGACCTCGTGGATACGGTAAAGCCTGGGGATAGGGTCTACCTAGTCGGTGTTATGAACCTGGACCTGGCAGACCTCAGGAAGGGCAAGCCACCCGTTGTTTCAAGCTTCATGGACGTCAACTACGTGGAGAGCCAACAGAGGGAATTGGTTGAGATCGAGATAACCCCTGAGGATGAGAAGAGGATACTCGATCTAGCGAAGATGCCTGATGTTAGGGAGAGGATAATTAGGTCAATAGCACCATCGATATATGGTATGGAGGACATAAAGGAGGCAATCGCATGCCTACTCTTTGGCGGCATACCTAAGGTCTACCCAGACGGAATTAGGGTCAGGGGCGACATACACATACTCCTCGTTGGAGATCCAGGTATGGCTAAGACCCAGCTACTGAGGTTCGTAACCAAGATAGCACCCAGGGCGGTGTACACAACGGGTAAGGGTAGCTCGGCTGCGGGGTTGACGGCAGCCGTAGTTCGCGAAAAGGACACGGGGGAGTTCTACCTGGAGGCCGGCGCCCTTGTTCTAGCCGATACCGGCGTTGCGGTGATTGACGAGATAGACAAGATGGATGCTAAGGATAGGGTCGCTATTCACGAAGCCCTTGAGCAGCAGACGGTCTCCATAGCCAAGGCGGGCATTGTGGCGACACTGAACGCCAGGTGCAGTGTTCTGGCGGCGGCAAACCCAGCCTTCGGTAGGTATTTGCCCAACAGGACTGTGGCTGAGAACGTTGATTTACCGGTGACGCTGCTCTCAAGGTTTGACTTAATATTCATCATTAGGGATGAGCCGAACCTCGATAGGGATAAGGCCATTGCGGAGCACATAACCACATTGCATGCCGGTGAGGTTCCGGAGGGCTTCACCGAAATAATATCCCCAGACCTACTTAGGAAGTACATAGCCTATGCGCGCAAGCACGTGAAGCCGGTACTGACTCCGGAGGCTAGGGAGAGGATTGTGCAGTTCTACGTCCAGATGAGGGCTAAGTCCAGGGAGCCGGATTCACCGATAGCAATAACGGCTAGGCAGCTCGAGGCTTTGATTAGATTGGCTGAGGCTGAGGCTAAGATGAGGTTAAGCCCGGTTGTTGAGGCTGAGGATGCGGACAGGGCGATTAGGCTATTCATGAAGTACCTGAGCAGTGTTGGTATTGATATTGAGTCGGGGAAGATAGACATCGACATAATAATGACTGGAAAACCAAAGTCAGCACAGGAGAGGCTTGCCCTTGTCATGAACATACTGGCACAACTTGAGGATGCCAATGGAGGAAAGCCCGTGAGAATCGAGGACCTATACCGCGAAGCTGAATCAGCCGGTTTGGATAGGCAGGCCGTGGATAAGGCAATAAACATGCTACTGAAGAGCGGCGACGTCTATACACCTCGCCCAGGATATATTAAGATAATCAGGTTATAATCAGGTTAATCAGTAAATGATATTTTTAAAAACATGAGGAATGCTCGTTCTCTCACGCCAGCACGACCCTCGGTAGTTTCTTTGTTATTTCTGGCTTTAGGTGTCTTTGTATTAGGTTTTTGTCTGTGTTGTGGTTGCTCCTCGCCAGTACTGCGTGCATCATTGGTGCTCTTCGTTCCTGTGAAGTCTCGTTTACGGTTCAACTTGTCATAAACCACGTTCGTGGTTCCTTATAAGCCTAGTTGTTGAGGTGATTGTTGGGTGTGGACTGACCGCTCGCTTGGCTCATGACATATCGAGGAGTCGATTGCCAACTATGGAGCTCCGTTTACAGTAAGTGCATGGAATCAAAACTATGCAGCAAGGCAGCCAAAACACTCATGAATGAACTTAGCAAACATAGGTGTTTCGACAATGCACCGATGTAGGTGCTTTAGTTATGCACTTAGCCGAGGGTGGGTTTAAAATAATCAACGGGCCGCCCAAAATGGGCAAAGGCCCGGTGAGTAACGAGAAAGAACTAGAGTCAAGCAACGAAGCCTCCCAGCCTCAACCCACCCAGGCGGGGAGGATAGAACTCTGCCAAGAAGCAATCAAGGAGGCAATGAGGTGCCTAGAGAACAACGACAAGGAATGTACCATGAGGAAGATCGAGGAGCTAGTAAAAGCAGACTGCCACGACGGCTACGTGGTGGGTAAAGAGATTGCGGACAAGGTTAGGGATGTAGTTCACGAGTTGTGGCTCGTCAGTAATCATGAAGAGGAATGTAGGCTATTGAGGATACTTAGGGATCTTGGCGTATCGAGGAATTGGGTTAAGGACACACTAGGTGTGGATACGAAAAGACTGAACAACTGGCTCATTAGGTGCGGTATTGATTTGAAAGGTAGGGCAAAGAGGAGCGAAGTCGTTAAGAGGATTGAGGATTTGTTAAGGAGGTTAGGTTGGAGCGAGGTTAAGATGTGTGAGGAAATGTTTCGTTTCATCAACATCAACGTAGATGAGTTTAGGAAGCGCGGAATAGAGCCGTGTAGTTGGTTAGGTCTGGAGTCATTGCGTGACTTGAGGAGACCCTATTGGCTTGGATTAAAGGATAGTGACTTAGTAATCGGGAAATACGAAATGAAAGTTAAGTTGACGTTAAATACTACGAATGCTATTGATGCCATATTCTTCTTAACACTATTGAACGCGGTCAAGGCACTAAGTCTAGAAATTGTGTGGATTAAGATGCCGGTCGCGAAATACGTATATATGCCAATTGCTTTATCATACTATGTATACCTAGACATTGATGAGTGGCCGTGGCCCATTGAGCTCAGTGCCTATGAGCTTGAGAAAACGCTCAATGGCTTTAGCGATGAGGGGCTTGCGGAGTACATAGCTGGCAAAATAGATGGAGATGGCTCAATACTTGTTTCCAAAGATAAAGAGGGATGTCTGCGTGCTATTGTGAGAATTACGGCGTGTAAGGGCTGTCCGAAGAGGACAAACCTCGATGTGCTGAAGGAGATGATCGCCAAGAGGTTCGGCATTATCGGACACATTAATTCAACTGCCGAAAAAATTAATTTAGTGTTCAATGGCGAGAGCGCCATTAGGTTGCTTAGGCGTATAATGAAATACATCCACCACCCATTAAGGAGATTGAGGGCCGAACTAATCTTGGCATATTATGAGGGTAGGATAGACCGTGGAACATTCGAGAAACTTTACAAAATGACAGAATACGAGTACGGAGGTCCAGACGTAAAACGCAACAACGCCCTAGAAGCCACCATCCAAGCGGCCCCACAAACCCACACCCACGGGGGAATAAAACACAAACCGAAGAATTAAAATAAAAAGTTAATAAGGCCGGGGTCTCTACAGCGCCGCTTTATATGGAGGGCGAGTTAATGATTGACAAGTTAAACATGATATTAAACGGACTTAAGAATGCTATCATGTCCACCGTAGAGAAGCCATTGGGTAGGTTGAGGTCGATGGGTGTTGAGGTTGGTGAGGAGGGCACAATGGGTGATTGGGGTTGGGC
>Ga0081529_137762_pt1 | contig 10007 bp, 10 predicted proteins | sample EchGeymetagenome_FD_71012 | JGI IMG/M metagenome (GOLD analysis project Ga0081529, IMG submission 71012) | Ferrous microbial mat and aquatic microbial communities from Echinus Geyser, Yellowstone National Park, USA - transect B T=78-80 C v2... ...
GTATGTGTTTGAAGCAAGGCAGCGATATATGAGCCTAAGCTCCTACATAGCCTGGCTCAAGCAGAAGGCAGGAATAACAACAGTGTATGACCAACTCAACGAAATTTGGGCAAAAGAGCATGCAAAGAAGACAGTAAGTTGAGGTTAGAAAAGAGGTGTAGAATATGGAAGAGATAGATACCAATTTGTTAGGAAAAAAGGTTTGGATTTTGTTGCAAGGCGGCTACCACCGCATTGGCATTTTGAAGTACATAACACCAGATTATCTGGTTGTAGAAGAGGAGTGGGAAGGCCAGAAAAGCGATGTAATAGTGGGGGTAAAGGAGATAATCAAAGTCGAATTGTTCAGGGAGAGGAGGTGATAGACACGGAAGAAATAGCTAAAATGAGTTTTGAAAGACTTAAAGAGTTTGGGCTTGAATTGTATGATAGAGGGTTTAATATAGTTGCAACAAACAGAGAAAAAAGACCAATTACCTCTTCATGGAGTGCAGACAAAAGAGTAAATAAGCAAGAGCTAGAAAATGCATTAAACAGAGCAGAAGGAATAGGTATAGTTGGTGGTTCTGAGAATCCTTTCAAAAGCGAAGGACTAGATGTTGTTCTTGTAGATGTAGATTTCACAAAAGATTTAAATAAAAAGATGCCTAAGTTATATTCTCTTTTGGAAAAAACAGTTGTTTGGCTAACAGGAGTAAGATGTCCTGTTTGTTATAAAAAACACGTGCAGCAAACAGGCAAGGGTTATAAATGCCTAGAATGTGGTGCAGAGTTCAAAGAGGAGAAAGCAAAACGAGGATTTGCAGGAATATTTTTAATAGAGCATGGACTTATCAACAGCACAATAAGAAGCGAATCTGTTGAACTTCTTTACAACAATCTAGAGCGTATACCACCTAGTATACACCCTTCTGGCGTTTTGTATGAATTTGGCAGGCCTTTTGATTTTAATGCAAAATACTTTGGGATTTATAAACTAAGCAAGGATGAATTAGAAACAATAAAAAATGAGATAGAAAAAGAAAGATTATCACCAGAAAAATTGAGAACACTTACTGATAGCAAGATTCTTGAGATAGAGAATCTACTAAAACCTTTCTATAAGCAAGGAAGGAGACAATATATTTGGCTTTATTTGTCTGGTTGGCTAGCAAAGGCAAGAGTATCTCCTGTCTCTGCTGCAAAAATATTAGGAATGTTATATAAAGAAAGCAAAGACGAAGATCCTATTATTATGAGAGTGGCAGCAATTGTACGCAGCTATAGTAGAGCTGGCATAAATATAGAATCTTATAGAAATGAATTTGAAGAGGCACTAGGGTTAAGTAGTTTTGACATAACAAAAGTAGAAAATGAAGAACGAGAGATAAAAGGAGTTAGTGGTCTGCAGGAGCTACTAATGGAAGATGTGGGTACAGAAGAAGCACTGCGAATAATAAAAGATATTGAAGAAATATTAGGCACCGCAAGTCCATACCAAGATTCAATTTTTGGACGACCATTAGCTTTTTCTAATGGCAACTCAGATAAACCAATATATATTTTAGCAAATCTTAGGGATCTACAAGTAGTAAAAGTTATACAAGAAGGACAAAGAATGAAGTATAGAAATGTGATATTTGAAGGAGCACCTACAGAATTAACAGTTATTGAGAATCCTATTACAGGAGGGAGAGAATTTCAGATAAAATGGGAGGCAAAAACACTAAACAAACCGATTTTTATACCAGCAGCAAAACTAGATGCAATTGTTGCAAAATTAAAATCAGAATCACTTGTGATAAGTAGTAGAGATGCAGCAGATGCTTTATCTGCTCTAATAACCGCATATATAGAAAAGGGAAAAGCAACAATCAGAGAAGAGGCAGAACAGGCAGGATTCTACTATAAGGGCGGAAAGATAGTTGCTGTAAGTGTAGATACTTCTTTACCAACAAAAGAAGAAATGAGAGAAGCATTAAGTTTTTTGAATGAACTTGCAGATTGGTACAGATATGCAAAAGCAAGGTTTTCAGAAATAGTAAAGTATGGATTGATTTTACCAGCTGACTATGCATATAAGCAACAATTTAAGAACTTTATAAAATGGCCTTACCTCGTTGGTGCTAGTGGCACGGGCAAGACCACACAAGCATACATTATACTTTCAATGTGGGGGCTAGATCCGCAAGATCCAACACACTCTATGGGGGGAGCAAGTGTAAACACAGAAGCAACACTAGGTCAGAAGTTGGGAAATTCAACGTTTCTGATTGTAGTAAATGAACCTGCAGGTGTATTTCAAAATCCTGCGGAAGTAGAAATGATAAAAAATGCCACAGAAACTTTAACAGCGAGATCTAGGCACACAAATGGAGTAAACAAGGATTATCCTGCACTCTCTCCAATAGTATTTACGTCAAACCATATAGTGCCTCAGGACGATGCATTATTAAGGAGAATGAAGATGTTTTGGTTTTCACTCTCTGAAATAAATGAAATAGAAAAAGTAAAAAGAGAAAAAAGAGAAAAATTAGGGTTAAAGGCAAAAGAAGATATTGATTTGCAGGCGCTTATAATAAGCAAAAAGGATGTATTAAAGAATATAGGAAGATTTGCCGCAAATTATATCGTAAACAACGGGCTACAGAGAGACTGGAAGCCTTACATGACAGAAATATTAAAACAAATGTATAAGTATGCAGAAATGGAAGTACCTGACTGGGTTGATTTAGAAATAGAAGAAGACGAAGACTCACCTTTGCGTGAAGTTTACGAAAACAAAAGAGAGGAAGTAAGGAACATACTTGCAAACAAAATAAATCTCACATTTAGTCAATCAATCAACAGAATTACAGAAACTAATGAGTATGGTACTACTACAGATATAATAGATAAAGCCAACGCAAGCTTTGAACAAAGGCTAGATGCTGTTCTAGAGAAAGGATTAATACCTTATCTCATTCAAAAAGGTGAATATCTTTATATAACACCAGCAATTGTTAGTGATCTAAGCAAGGTTGGTATAGAAACACTAAAAGGACTAGCAGATTTAATTGGGTGGGAATATCTCCAAAAGTCATATAGAGAAGGAGGCAAAGTAAACAATAACTATGTGATTAGGGTCAGTCTAGCAACTTTTAAGCAATTTCTCATGCCTACTTTTGAAGAAGGTCAAAGTCAAATATAATTTCAATCTCTTTTTTGTCTTTAGATATATTATTTATGTAAGACTTGTAAGAGCTGTAAGAGTTAGTTTTAATGCAAGACTTGTAAGACTTGTAAGACTTGATTTTATGTAAGACTTGTAAGAGCTGTAAGAGTTAGTTTTTGTTTATCGTTTTTATTATAAGGCATGCTTTCCAGAACAACTCTTACATTTGCTTTTTGTGATTAGTTTGTCGTCGAAAAAATGCCATGTAAGAGTGTAAGACTTGAGTTTTTAGGCTACTCTTACATTTGGTCTTACATACTATTTTTCAAAGCCATGGAACGCAACACAGTACAAGATTCACAGGATTCACAAGATTTTTGCTATACCTAAAGGCTTAAACGAACTACAAGAACCTACTGCCTAGCCAAAGCTTGCTGCTCTAAACCTAAGCATAGGCCAATCCTAGAACTTTTTGTCTGCTTATAATCCTATGCCTATTGGCAGCGAAGTAGATATCTAAACAAAAAGCCAGCAGAGCCTTGTAGTATGCTATACAATATGTATATACGTGCCTTTTCAATATGTATTTACATACCTTTTAACGCAAAGGTTTGAGATACATATGTATGCATACCTTTACTAAAAATTTTTTGAACCAGGTATTTTTGCGCTTTTAGAGCTGTGTGTCTATATATTATATATAAGTCCTCGAGAACTTTGCAACCAAAAATCCAAAAATCTACTCTTTGAAAAGAAGAGTAGAAATTTGTAATACGCTTTTTTCTGGTATACATTTAATATATTTTAGTATGTTTTTGTTAATCTTTTACAACAAGGTTTTCAAACTTGCAATGCTGCATACACTAATCCTGTATAACCTGGACAAGCCGATCAATGCAACTGTCCGCAGTGTCCAGCATGGCCGGGGTCCTTTTCACTCCTTAAAGATTCCAACTTTTTACAAAGCAGTATAGCCATAGTCCAGCAGTATAACAAGTAACTTAGTATAACCTAGCATAACCAATATAACATGTTATACAAGTATAACTAATTCAACGTTTAGCAGTGTAATAAACTGCTGCTTAATATTCTATTTATAATTAGAACAAAACTTGGTATTTTGAATATTAAATCGCAACACTTTCTTTGTATTATATATTCACCAGATTAGTTGCATAAATATTTATACTCTATTAAACCTGCCATTAGAAAATCTTGCATACAATCGCTTTATTTCAAACGATTGCAAAGCAATGCGATATTTTACATGCCTTTACAAATCTTTCAAATTTAAGCAATCAAATGCAAAATCCTGCAACATAGCAAAATACCGTCGTCAACTTCTAACTGCTGCTGTAACTGCTATTCCTAAATCAATCAAGCTTGCTATAACTAGGATCGTAGGCATATTTGCAAAGAACAAAAACAGGAAGTTTGCACTGCTGCCTAATGAATTGTATATACTTACCATTTTCACAGCTGCTATTAAGTAGTGGCTCATGAATATTGCCACAGCTGTATACATGAAAAGCCAGACTATGCTGATCACTGCACCTAAAGGTGAAGCCTTAAAGAATGCACTTAGCAGCCAGGAAACCAAAATAAGTATAACCACAAAGAACACACTTATACTAATTAGAAACTTCTCTGTTGAACTAAACATAATTGTGGCGCTCTGCACAGGATAATAGCTAGGTATATTTGCAGTTACATTTGCAATGTATGACATGCTTGTTATGCCTGCGTAAGCTAGTGTAAGCATAAGCAGGCCTACAGCAGGCGCTACAACAACTACTACAAAGAAAATATCAAGCGTTGTCATTTAACCACACAGGCCTTACACAAATATCAGCCTGTTTGGGTTCTGGACTTGCTGCGGTAGCTGTGGTAGCTGTATAGGTTGAGGCAAAGCCACTGGCAAGGCCTGAGCCATAGGCATAGCAAAAGGCATATATGCTGGCATTGGTGCTTGTGTTTCTGGCATAGCAAAAGGCATAGGCATATATACTGCTGGTGTTTGTGCTTGCAGTATAGTGAAAGGCTCAGGCGTGTATTCTGCAGTTGCAGTTTCTGTTTTAGGTGCAGCAAACAAGACTGGCTTTACCATTGCATTAAAGTCTGGGGTGGAAAAGGCTTCTGGACTTGTAGGCTCTGGCATGGCCATAGGCTTTGGCTTAGAGCTTTGGCTTTGGCTCTGGCTAGGCTGAGCCATAGCTTTGGCCTTTTGGTTCTGTGGAAGCTGAGAGGAGTTTGGATTAAAGTCAGGCTCTATAATGTTTCCAAAAGGTGAGGTGAAGGTCATAGGATCACTCTTTTAAAATAGAAACATTGACACCATTCTCTACAAGCTCGCCAGTCGCTTTAATAATGCCTGAGAACTCTTCGAGGTCTTTTATGTCCATAGGATTTACAAGCTTCTTAGTTACAAATACGCTTTGGCATAGAATACCACTGCTAGATACTCTTAGGATTGCGCCATCATACTCTATCTTGGGATCATTTGTCATGGCTTCTTCCTTAAGCTTTTTGAATAGTGACTCATTAAATGTAGCTTTATTTGCATTATATCAGGAACAGGCACCATTGTTGCTGGAATCTGTTTTTATGCTATGAAGATTTAAATACTTTTATACTTAACTTTTAAGTGGTGCTATGATAATAGTAGATGAGCTAAAGGAAGGGTTTAACATTATGGTGCGCCCAGATAGCGCGACCCAGAAAAAAAGAAAAATCGGCGAAGCACTTCTGTTCTATTATAAGGTCAGCATAGTGCCTTTGATTCTATACATAATATTTGCGTTAGTTGTGCCACCAACATCTATAAACTTAATTACAGGTACTGTTTCGAGTAGTATGCTCGTATTATGGGGTTTGCTTTTCATCTTTATATTAATGCCTATAGGCATTTTTTTTACTTCGCTCCTCTACCACTTATTTGGAAAGCTTTTCAAGATATTTCGCAACCCTTACTCAAACACCTTTACAGCAACAGTCTATGGAATAGTTCCATATATTCTATTCTTTTGGCTTATCCCGTCGTCTTTAGAACCATTCCTACTCATAATATTCGACATATGGTCATTTGTCATTATGGTAGTAGCACTTAGATACCAGCAAAAGACAAGCACTTACAAGGCCGTTGGCATAGTGATAGCTACATATATTATTTTAATCCTTATTCTACATATATTATTTTAGTCCTTATTGGAGTAGAAGCAGCTATGCTCTCCTCATTATGACAATCTAAATAAAATTAGAAGAAAAACTGCCTCCGAATATTGCTGGATGGATTAACATTAACTCCGTTTGAGAAACTTCAGACTTTAGACAGTTTACACTTTAATACTTTAGAAACTTTAGAACTTTAGATACTTTAGAGTTTAGAAACTTTATACTTTAGAACTTTAGACACTTCAGAGTTTAGTAACTTTAGGTTTTAGGTGCTTTAGACTTTAGAGCATTTAGGCTTTAGTACTATAGTTTAGATACTGCTAAGAGCTAATGTTTATAAAATTAACAAGCTATTTGCTAAATTGATAATGATGCGAACTTCACAGAATGATTGGAAAAGTCTTTTAGTACGGTTTTTTGCAGATGCTATAGCGATTACGATTGTTCTTTTCGCATTCTACGGTATAAAATTACTCATAAATCCAAGCACTTACTCGGTAATAAATAATACTTGGGTAGAGCAATTTTTTGAGAACGTTAGTTTGATAAGAGGAAGCTCGTATTATTATTGCCAGAACCTCAGCGATTTCGCTAAGGTGAGATTTAATACAATGGTAACTGATTATGGAATAAGTCACTATGGCTATGATCAGGATTTTGATAGATTTTATGGAAATTTATCTTTTACCCAAAATACCTCTTTCGGAGAGGGGGGTTCTCTATCCCAGCGGCTATACTCCAAAAGCATTCGTATCTAAATTAAAAACTTCTGCACCATTGAACTGGGATATGTTGGTAAATAAGACTTTCTTGTACTATGGCTATGATATACAGAATGGCCCTCGCTATGTAGCTTATGGGCCTAATGGTGGCTATTCACCATGTTCTGCTACTGAAATGGCGGGACCTAATACCAATATATCACAATACTTTGCACAGTATGGCTGTGCAGTAACGACAGAAAATAGCACCTGGTTTGTAATAGAACTATCCAGCAGTTGCCCATAATTAAGTTACCCATTCAGCACTATTAGTTAGATTTTAAGGTCGCCTTGCTCTGCGTTTTAGGGCAAGCTCATAAATAATTGTAACATAAGCTATGGCCCCAAGCCACCAGGCAATGTAGTTGCCCCAGCCTAGCTTTGTGTAGAAGAAGGCTTTGGCGAAAGCTTCAGCAAGCTTCATTTAGATGGGCCTTTTCAGCTCACGTATTTTATGCTTAGATATCCATAAAATGGCGTGGTATTATAGTTATAGACTAATACTTTCACTTGGCCAGGCAATACGGGTACGGCTTGGGAATTTATTGTCGCATTCAGAAACGTATCTGAGAAGGTAGCAGGTACCATTCTGTCTGTTGATAGATCTAAGTACTTCACGTTCATAGGAATATTATATGTGCTATTGTATTGCTCTTCAACTATTATAAAGACCTCCATAGGGTTTGTTGTATTAAATACAAGGTATCCAGCGTGTGGAATATTGAATGAAATCGAAAAATTGCCAGCCTGAGAATATGGGTTGCAGCCATAGATACCACATATAGTAATGTTTTGCACGGGTGGTATTGTGATATAATTATCAAATAGAGTTTCTGAAACATTTAGGTTCATAAGGTTTGCTAGGTTTGTGATCTGGGCTTTCTGCATGTTTATGGTGGCTTGTTCTTGGCTTAGGCTGGAGCGGAGGGCTTGGGTTGTGGCGTTGGCTTGGGCTAGGCTATGGGTTAGGTTGAGGATTTGGCTATGGGCTTGTGCTATGGTGAGGTTGGCTTGGGTAAGGCGATGCTGCAGGCTTGTTATTTGCATAGAGAAAACAAGAATGGCGAGGATTAGTACTATGGAAAGAAGACCAATTATGAGAATAGGAACACTATCCTTCTTTTTTCCATCTTCTTCTTTTGTTCTCATACATTCATCTTACATTAAGTATACAATTGAAAGCATTAAAAAGTTATTTTTTGCGCAACGCAACTCTTAACTCTCGCTATAGGATTAAATTTGCATTCGAAAAGAAGGTATTTAAAAATTCAAAGACTATATATTCGACTGATAGTATGGGAATATTAGCAAAATTAGGAGCTGTTTTCATTATATTAGTTATGGATACAATATTACTATATCTATACGGCAAACCTTTGTTTTATAATATTGTAAATAGTTTCATAACAAGCTTAGGCCCATATAGAAATAAGATTGCATCAAACGGACAAATTGTTTTTGTTACTAATGAAACTAAGGCAATTGAAAGCTCAAGCCCAATTCCGCTAACAAAATTTTTAGTATTTGGGACTGGAAGCACTATACAAAATACTACTCAAACTGAATTTAATAATATGTTTTATAATTTCTATACACAAGGAACATCTAATTTAAGTGTTTTATATGATGGATTTTATGTTCCCACTTATGGAATACTTAAAGAAACTTATTATAAATCAAATTCAACATCAATAGGAGATTATATTCCTTCTTTAATTGGACAAAAAGTTTATTTAAATTTTATGGCGATTAACAATAAAAATGTTTCTGTTCCTTACATTATAAAGAGTGAGAAAATTAAAGGAAATCAAGTTGTTTGGAATATAACTTTTGATGGAAATATAAATAATACAACGACAACACTTTACAATAATACAATTGCTTGCCTAAATGGAATAATATTTTTAAACCACACGGCTTTAATTTCTCCTTCAAATCCTTGCATTATAAATAAATTAAACAAATTAAATTCTTAATGATATTATAGAAGGCAAATATATTCGCTTCACTTCCAGAAGATTAAAATGATAATATGGGATGGATGTCAAAAATAGGATGGTTGGTATTTACAATAGTAATAATAGTGGCGCTACTGTATTTCTTCGATGAACCAACATTTTGTAATACATTAGCAAACGTTATGAATCCAAACATTTCATCAAAGATATGCGGAAGTCAAATCTACACTAACAACCCTATAATAATGAAAGAGCAACACAATTTTACAACTGCTGAAATAAAGGCAATTGCACAATCTTCTCCAATTGCAATAAATCCTGCAAATGCTGTGTTTTTTGGAAATTGGGAAAATATGTCACAAATGCTTTGTGAGAAAGAACAAGATAATTTCAGCACTGCTGGACCATCTCAATTAAATGTTTTATACAATGGCTTTTATGTTCCTATTTATGTTAATGTCAAAGCCTTTGGAAGTTCTGCTCCTAATTTAACAGGACAAAAAGTTTATTTAAGTTTTGTTATAGACAATAATAGAAATATTTCTGCCACTGCACCATATATTGTTAAAAGTGAATCTATTAAAAGTAATGAAGAATATTGGAATTTTACTTTTGATGGAAGCACTAATAATGCTATAAACTCTATGCTAAATCCTACAACTGCAAACATAACAGAATCTTATTTGAATGGTGTAATTCTTTCTAATCACACACCTTTAATTTCTCCTTTAAATCCAGACATTCCTTACACTGCTCCAAATTGTTAATGATTTAATAAGAATGCAAAGATATTTGCTTGATTACCAGCAGTAGGAATTGAAGGATATAAATAAACATTATTTCCATTATGTTGTTGCATACTTACACTTCCTTGATTTTGAAGTAAAATCCTGTTTAATCCATTAGTATTGTAATCATAATCTTGGTAAGTTATATTTGAATAAGTTGTTATGCCTAGTCCAGAATATGTTTTGTTTATTTCTT
>Ga0081529_118856_pt1 | contig 9993 bp, 8 predicted proteins | sample EchGeymetagenome_FD_71012 | JGI IMG/M metagenome (GOLD analysis project Ga0081529, IMG submission 71012) | Ferrous microbial mat and aquatic microbial communities from Echinus Geyser, Yellowstone National Park, USA - transect B T=78-80 C v2... ...
CTCGTTATATAATAAGTGTCTGTTAAAAAGATATTTATCTGAAACGTGCTTAGATACTCTGTTCATAGTCTATCTGAACTTATAAAACTATGCAAAAATGTTATAATAAAAGTTGAGGGTAAAAAATGTTATCAGCTATAAAAGAAATAGGAGAGATAGCGCTAAAACAAGAAGGTAAAGATGGGAATGACCTACTTAAGAATCCCATTAATGCCATTGTAGAAAATCCAAACGTTGATAAAGTGTTGTCGGTGATGTTTGATTGTAAAGGTAATTATGATAAAGTAGAGCTTAGTGATTTTGATGTTGGAAAATATCGGATTTACTTATATAGGAAAGGCTCTACCAATGGCTCTGATATAACACCAACATCAAAGATAGCATCTAATAATATAAAAGATGTATTGGAGAAAACTTGGGATAAAAAAATCTTCAAATGGTTTAAAGACAATAAAGATAGAAATGAGATATTTAACAAGCTTTATAGTGAAATTGTTAAAAGCGAAAATAAAATAAAAGAAGATATTGAAAAGACACTAAGTGATATAGCTCTTAGTAAAACATCCTTTATTATAACCGTAAAGTTAGACGATAAGTTTATAGGTGAGATAGAAGAATTTAGGAACTTTATGGTTGAAGATGCTCTATCGGTGGAAGATAAACCATCGTTTTCTAAAGAAGGTGTATGTAGCGTTTGCGGAGAAAGAAAAGATGAGGTTTTCACCACTTCGGAAATATATACTTTTTATACATTAGATAAAGAATGTTATATTGCTTCTGGTTTTGAACGAAAAAACGCTTGGAAGAACTTTCCTATATGCAAAGAGTGTTTTCTAAAGATAGAGCTCGGTAAAAAAACCATAGAAGAAGATCTTAGTTTTAAATTTAGTGGGTTAAGCTATTATCTAATACCAAAGATACTGACAAATCCGCAAGATCAGGCTGTAGAGGATATTTTGGATGTCATTAAAAAAAGCAAAGATAAAAAAGATTTTAAAGACAATGAAGAGCTTGTTTTGGAGCTTTTATCACAATTTAAAGATTATATAACCTTGTATTTTTTATTTTTAAAAAAAGAAAACAGCGCCGATAGAATACAGCTTCTTATAGAAGATGTCTTACCTTCTCGTATAAGCAAAATAGTTGATGCAGAAAATAAAACCAACAAACTTTTTAAAACCGAAGATGGTAAAGATTTTTTTAATTTTTCACTTTTGTATGAATTTTTCCAAGATAAAACAAACAAATTTTTGTTTGAAGTTATAGATAAAATCTTTAGAGGCGGTAAACTTGATAGACTTGTCGTATATAGAAAATTGCTAAATGCTTTAAATAATGTTTACTATGAGGATAATAAAAGCTTTCTTTTTAAAACGTTAAAAAGTTTATCTCTTGTCAGATTTTTAGAAGAACTGGGTATATTAAAACATGGAGGTGATAGAGCAATGACATCGCATTTAGAAGCTAATGAACAGGCACAGCCACTCAATAGCTCTGAGAACGGCTTAGATCAAACTATCGAAAAAAGAAAGTTTGACGAAATTTATGAAAAGTTTAAAGGTTTAGATACGCCTACAAAAAGAGGTATATTTTTGCTTGGTGCTCTAACCCAATGGCTTTTATCTTTACAAGCTCATGAAAGAGATGGAAGCATGCCTTTTTTAAAAGCCCTAAAAGGTCTTAATATGAATATGCAAGATATAAAAGGACTACTTCCAAAGGTTGTTGATAAATTTATTGCTTACGACAATAGGACGCCTTTTGTTAAAGAGCTTGAAAAAGAGATTTCTGCAAATCTTTTGGCAGAGCAAAATCCTAAGATACCTATAGAAGAGATAAATTTTATATTTGCAACGGGTATGGCCTTGTATGACGAAGTTAAAAGTCTTTTAAAGGAGGATAAAAATGAGTGATTTATTAAAAAATAGAAGAGAAATTTTGTTTTTATACGATGTATCTTTTGGAAACCCAAACGGTGATCCAAACGATTTAAATAAACCACGTATAGACGAAGAGACCGGGAAAAACATAGTAACAGATGTAAGGTTAAAAAGAACCGTAAGAGATTATCTTATGAATTTTGAAGGTTTTGAGATTTTTGTAAAAGAAATCGTTAAAGAAGATGGAAGCATACAAGATGCAAAAGCAAGGGCTAAAGATTTTAACAACGATCCAGATAAGATTTTAAACGAATGTATAGATGTGAGGCTTTTTGGCGCTACTATCCCTAATAAAACGGACAAAGGCAAAGAGAAAGGGGATTCAATTACATACACAGGTCCTGTGCAGTTTGCCATGGGACAGTCTTTACATAGAGTAAAACTTGAATATATAAAAGGAACCGGAGCTTTTGCTTCAGACGAGAAAAAGCAACAAAAAACCTTTAGAGAAGAGTATATAATACCTTATTCTTTAATAGCTTTTCATGGAGTTGTAAACGAAAACGCAGCAAAACATACAAAGCTAAAACAAGAAGATGTAGATTATCTTTTGAAAGCTCTTTGGCTTGGCACCAAGAATCTTATATCTAGGTCTAAAACAGAACATATGCCAAGACTTTTGATAGAAATCGTTTATAAAGAAGGTAAAAACTTCCACATAGGAGAGCTTCATAGATATATAAAGCTTCAAACAGATAAGCTGGATGAAGAGATTAGATCTTTTGAAGATTATGTATTGGATTTGTCAAAGCTCTATGAGGCTATAGAAGACGAAGCCCAAAATATAGAAAAGGTGCTCTACATGGTGGACAGAAACCTAAACATTAAACCAGATATACCAAAAGGAAAAGTTCAATGGGAAAAATTGAGCCTAGAGCGGTAACGCCCGCATTTTACTTCGAGGCAAGATGAAAGAACAGGCATACACGAGGTAAAAAATGCTAAAGCACACTAGAGCGATAATATCGCATTTAAATACTACTTTTCTTGCTTTTGATATATGGGGAGATTTTGCTCATTTTAAGAAGTTTTACACCACTTCCTCCCCTCTTACTTTTTGCATACCAACTCCTACTGCATTATACGGTATACTCTCTGCCATATTAGGATTTGACAAAAAAAATACGCAAATTTTATAAACGCCGACAGCACAACGCTGGCTTTACAGGTGCTAAATCCTATTAAAAAGATAAGGACTACTTTTAACTACATCGATACTAAAAACTCAGGAAGTTTTAACCTTATAAAAAATAGAACCCAAATAAAAACAGAGCTATTAAAGGACCCAAAATATAGAATTTTTGTAAACCATAAAGATAAGGATATATTTGAAAAATTAATATATATGATAAAACATAGAGAAAATTTTTATACGGTATCTTTGGGACTTGCTAACATGATAGCTAATTTTAGATTTGTGGGTATATACGAGGCAACACCTGTTGAGAACTCCCAATGTCTGGACTCTATTGTTTTGCTGGAAAACGTAGAGTCAATAGATATAAATGTAGAATCAATAGACAATTCTAAAAAACAACCACGCTTTTTAAGGGAAAAAATCCCAATAAGCATTGACACAAAAAGAGTTGTGGATGTTTATAAAGATGTAATCGTAGAAACCCAAGGGCTTAGGATAAAAGGTGTTTTTAAAAACTCTTATATGTTAGAAGACCAAACAATTATAAGCCCTTACAATCTTATATGAGTGTATATAGAGCGATAATATCGCATTTCAGAGCTAACAAGCAGGCATATACACTCTATAGCTCAGAGAAATGCTAAAGCACACTAGAGCGATAATATCGCATTTTACTTCGAGGCAAGATGAAAAAACAGGCAGAGCGGTAGAGGCGCATTTTACTATTGCGTGGCATACTTGTCGGGAATTGACGAGGGAACAGGCACTGGTAGTGTAAGAAATGCTTACAGCGCACTAGAGCAATAACATAGCAGGAGGTAAGAAATGCTAAAGCACTCTAATTTGTATTCACATTGCGGAAAGCTTATTGAAGATCATGTGGCAAATGTTATAAATCTATCGATGCAAAATGCTAAATTTCTTACAGAAGATTTAAAAAAGCTTAGTTTTATAACGGCTTTTACCCATGATATAGGAAAAACTACGTCCTATTTTCAAGATTATTTGAGGAACTCTTGTGATGGTAAAAAACATAAAAAAGACGATTTGACAAACCACTCGCTGCTTGGAGGTGTTGCGGGTCTTTACATAGCTGATAAAATATTTAAAGATGATTTTTACAAAGCCCTTTGTTTTATAATCCCAAAAAGACATCATGGCAACCTAAAAGATATATTCAACGATATTGTTTTATCCAAAGATAACGACGGTGCTTTTGATATCCTGATAAAACAAGTTAACAGTATTGATAGAGATAATTTTTATATTTTCCTAAACAATCTAAAAGCTAATCTAAACTTCAAAGACTATAATTATATCTTAGACTTGTTTGAGCTTGAGGATTTTAAAGATTTTTTATCTAAAAGCTTAGAAAAAAGATTAAAAGATTTAAAGCTATTCATGCTAAGGTTTATAAGAACTTCTAATTTAGAAAGCTTTTTAGAAACGATCTTATCTTATTCTATCCTTATAAACTCAGATAAATCTGATGCTGGAGCAGGACAGAATATAACAAAAATTCAAGAAAAAGATATAAGTTTCACGCCAGATATTGTAAAAAATTATATGAAAAAGCTTGATGGGGGTAAATCCAATATAAACGATATAAGGGCCAAAGCTTTTGATGAGATTTACAATCAACAAATAGATTTAGATAAAAAGATATATTCTCTTACACTTCCTACTGGCACAGGCAAAACGCTTTTATCTATTTTATTTGCATTTAAATTGCACCAAAAGCTAAAACAAGAAAAAGGTATAACCCCAAAAATCATATACTCTTTGCCATTCTTATCCATCGTAGAGCAAAATTATAGTGTTTTGGAGGGTGTTCTCAAAGAGCATTTTAAAGAGGTCACCACAGATATTTTACTTAAACATCATCATCTATCAGAGATTTCTTATAAAAGCCAAGAAGACGAATATGATTTTGAAACATCAAGAGTGCTTGTAGAAGGTTGGGAAAGTGCCATAATAGTAACTACTTTTATGCAGTTTTTCTATTCTATCTTTAGCAACAAAAATAGTATGCTTAGAAAGTTTAGCAATCTGCAAAACGCTATTGTAATATTGGATGAAATACAGTCTATACCTGTCAAATATTGGAATATTATAAACGATACTTTTTTGAATATGGCGAAAAAGTCTAACTTCTACGTTGTTTTGTCTACCGCAACACAGCCAATGATTTTTAACACTACAGAAGATCTTGTAAACCACAAAGAATTTTTTGATGCTTTTAATAGATATACTATACATATAGATTTAAACAAAAAGACTATAGATGAGTTGTTGGAAAATATAGACCTATCCCAAGATAAATCTTATATGTTTGTGATGAATACTATAGAATCTTCAAAGTCTTTATTTAGGAAGATAGATGAGTTAGGAAAGCTCCACGGCAAAGAAGTTTATTATCTTTCCACAAGCGTAGTCCCTAAAGAAAGAAGACAAAGGCTTACTGAGATTAAGAAAAAATTGGAAAATGGCCAAAAGATAATACTTATTTCCACTCAGCTTGTGGAAGCCGGTGTTGATGTAGATTTTGATATCGTATATAGGGATTTAGCACCCCTTGATAGCATAGTGCAATCTGCCGGTAGATGCAACAGAAACTATAATATACAAAAGGGTTTAGTTTATATGATACAGCTAAAAGATGATCAAAATAGACCTTATCATAGTATCTATGACGATGTTTTGATAGATGCCACAAAAGATATCTTAAAAGATAAAGATGTTGTAGAAGAAAAAGAGATATTTGATTTGATAAATGAATATTATGAAAAGCTAAAAAATAGAAAAGCTCAAGACAATAAGCTACTTGAAGCCATTAAAAGGCTTAAGTTTGACGGTACCAAAGATGAGGTGTCTATTTCTAACTTTGAGCTTATAAAAGAACAACCTTATAAATCAGATGTGTTTGTAGAGCTTGACGATGAGGCTAAACTCGTATGGAAAAACATTGAAGAGATTATAAACATAAAAGATGTTTTTGAAAGAAAAAAAGAGTTTACAAAGATAAAGCCAAAATTTTATGATTATGTGGCATCTGTGGATGTGAGAAACAACACTCCTGAATTCAAATACTTTATTTATTTTGTAGGTTATGATTCTTTGTTGCTTTTTTATGATAAAAGCACTGGATTTAGAAATAAAGGCGATGATTTTATAGGCCTTTAAAATTATAAATAAATCAGCTTATACCCCTCCCACTTAAAGCTTACAATGTTCTTATCTTTCTTACTAAACTCTATCCCTATTAGATAGATCTCTTGGTACTTGCCTATGTACTTCTCATAATACCTTTTATCTTTTATCTGTTTAAAGCCTTATGCTCTTCTTTTTCTTCTACTACTTTAAACTCTATTATATAAACTGTATCCTCTGATAAGATAGATAGGTCAATCCGTCCAACGCTGGTACTATCTTCAACTCTAAGGTTTAGCCCAGCACCGTTAAAAAGTGCATATACGATAGATGCATAAAAAACCCTCGTATGAGGCTATATCGTTGTTTCTATACCAATCATGGGGGATGCTGGCAAAAAAGCTATATAACACATCTTTTAGTTTGTTCATATTCTTTTCTTGAATGGCTGTTATTAAATTTATCTCAGCCTTATCTTTTAAAGGTAGGTTTCTTACTATATAAGTTAAGAAAGCATCGTTAAAACTCATCCTTACTTCAAAGTTTGGATAAGATAATTTAAATACGTTTTTACTACCTAAAACCTTGTAGTCTTTTATGGTAAGATAACCTGCTTGAAATAATAGATTTTCTGGAAATATATTATCCACATCAAGATTTGATAAAATCTCTTCTCCTACTTCAAGGTTTTCAAGCTCTGGGGTGTAATATTGGTTTTTCATAAACATCTTAATAAGAAACGTTGGGTGTTCCTGTCTCAAACCAAAAGGCTTTAAACCTTTTTTCTGAGAACAACAGCAGTATATCAAAAGGATTGTAAACACTGTCTCCAAGCCAACTATAGCCGTTGTACCATTCTTTTACCTTATCTTTGTCAAAGTCTTTTATCCTGTCCTCAAACACATTTTCAAGCTCAGATTGGGTATAACCGCAAACAGTGGCAAAGCTTGGGTCCATGGTGATATCTTGAAGTTGATTCAGTCCGCTAAAGATGGATACTTTTGAAAATCTTGATACTCCTGTTAGGAAGACAAGTTTTAGATAGGGATCAGAGGGCTTTAGTATCTCAAAAAACTTTTTTAGTATATCTCTATTTCTTCTTGCTTTTTCTATGTCTTCTATTACATCAAGTATTGGTTTATCGTATTCATCTATAAGTACTACCACTTTTTGATTGTATTTTTCGTATAGTTTTTGGATGAGCTCTTTAAATCTTAGTACCAATATCTCTTCTTCTTCTAATGTTATTTGATGCTCTTTTGCTACAGCTTTTAGGAAAGAATCTAATGATTTTATGCGATTTTCCTCTGTATCTGGGTAAGCTTGGCTTAAATCAAACTTTATAATAGGATATTTCTTATCCCAATCACAATTATCATATAGATAAAGCCCTTTAAATAGTTCTTCGTTGCCAGAAAAGGCTTCTTTTAGTGTATCAAGAAAAAGAGATTTCCCAAACCTTCTGGGGCGGGATAGAAAATAATACCCACCTTCTTCTAATTTTTTAACAAACATTGTTTTATCTACATAGTAATAGTTGCTATTTCTTATCTTCTCGAATGTTTGTATACCTATTGGTAAAAGCTTCATAATGTAATTATATCACAGATCATTGTGAGCAAATTACTATCTAAATGTTATAATTGATAAAGGGTAAAAAATTATGCAAGTGGCGTATAAGCTTAAGCTTGGGTTTTCTTTTGAAAAAGACCTTGTGTTGCCAAAACATTACAATCATACACTTCAGGGGTTTTTCTATGAAAATATGGATAGGATGCTCTCAAGGTTTTTCCACGATATTGGGTTTCCTTACAACAATAGAACCTTTAAACTGTTTACATTTTCAAATATCATAGGCAATCTAAAAGCCGAATACCAAAATCAAATCGTATACGAACCTCCAAATATTTACATATACTTTTCAACACCTGTTATAGGGGCTATGAAATCCATTGTAAACCGGGTTATAAGAAACGATAGGCTTAGACTAAGCAAAAACATCATAAACCTTTCTGAGATAGAGATAACAGAAGAACCGATAGATCAAGATGAGATAAAGATAGAGTGCCTATCTCCCATAGTGGTTTATAGAACACCCATTGGTAGCAAAAGACATATTTATTTTAGCCCTTTTGAAAACGAGTTTTATGAGCTTTTAAGAATAAACATACTAAAAAAATACCGCATAATATACGGAAGAGATTACGATGGGGATTTTGAGATAACACCTGCCAAGGTAAAAAAAGAATATATGAGAAAGGTGTTTTTTGATAAAACCTTCATAATAGGCTATGATGGGCAGTTTTATATAAGAGCGGATAAAGATATGCTAAAAGTAGCCCTCGAGTGTGGGCTTGGCGTAAAAAACAGCGCCGGGTTTGGATGTATAATGAAGGTATAGTTTTATGGATTTTGATAGGATAAATGGAACCCTTATATGGTATAGTTATATATGCGATAGAGAAGTATGGTTTATAGGACACTCTATAGAGCCACCTCAAGAAAATGAATATCTTGGTAAAGGTAAAGCCATTCATGAGATATTTTATCAAAACAGTGCCAAAGAAGTTTTTGTGGATAATGCTATTATTATAGATGTTGTAAGAGGAAAAGAGCTTATAGCGGAGTTAAAATCCAGCTCAAAACATCTTCGCAGTGCTATGATGCAAATGGCTTTTTATCTTTATTATCTAAAGAAAGAAAAGGGCAAAATATTTTCTGGGAAGGTCCTTGTTCCCACAGAGAAAAAATCTTACGATGTGAAGCTTACCGATGATGTAGAAAAGGAGATTGAGGATAAGATAAGACATATAAATGAGATTTTGGCACTTGATAAACCGCCAGCGTTTGTTAAAATACCTTTTTGTAAAAATTGTGCTTATAAAGAACTTTGCTTTGCTTAGACTATGGCAAAAACTCTTTATCTTTTTAGCAACGGAAGATTGGAAAGAAAAGACAATACCCTTCATTGGGAATCGGAAAAAGGGAGTAAGACTATGCCTGTAGCGGTAATAAGCGATATAAAAGTATTTGGTGAAATAGACCTAAACAAAAGACTTTTGGAGTTTCTTGATAAGAACGATATTCCTATACACTTTTTCAATTATTATGGATATTATGTAGGTTCTTTTTACCCAAGAAATGCTTATAACTGTGGTATCATAATCCTAAAACAAGCAGAGCATTATATGGATAAAGATAAAAGGTTTTACATAGCAAAGAATTTTCTTGTGGGTGCTATATCAAATATGCTTAAAAATCTAAAATACTACGAAAATCGAGGCAACGAAGAGCTTAAAAGTATCTCTTCTTATATAACAGAAAAGTTAAAGGCTTTGGATTTGAAAGAAGATATACAAACGCTTATGCAGACCGAAGGCGATGTAAGGAAAACCTATTATCAGGCTTTTAACAGTATACTAAAAGATATGGAGTTTGAAAAAAGAACCAAAAGACCACCGGAAGACCCTTTAAACGCCATGATATCTTTTGGCAACTCACTACTTTATACTACAGTGCTTAGTGAGATATACAAAACGCATTTGGACCCGCGCATAGGATACCTTCACGAAACAAACCAAAGAAGCTTCACTTTAAACCTTGATATTGCAGAAGTTTTTAAGCCGGTAATTGTGGACAGAGTAATTTTTCAGCTTTTAAACAAGAATCAAATAACTGAAAAGCATTTTGAGAAGGATATAAGTTTTGCTTACCTAAACGAATCAGGGCGAGAGATATTTGTAAGAAGTTTTGAAGAAAAGCTAA
>Ga0081529_122393_pt1 | contig 9985 bp, 8 predicted proteins | sample EchGeymetagenome_FD_71012 | JGI IMG/M metagenome (GOLD analysis project Ga0081529, IMG submission 71012) | Ferrous microbial mat and aquatic microbial communities from Echinus Geyser, Yellowstone National Park, USA - transect B T=78-80 C v2... ...
TCGTAGAACCTATCAGCGACCTGCTGCGCAACCTGCGAATGCAGCGCCTGAAACTCCTTGTTCCGCTTCCTCAGGTCCAAGGCGAGTTGTCGAAGCTCGTTTCTACTCATTGAGTGCTTGTTCTCCTCATACTCTTCTTGCTCAGCGTGTAGGAGCGTGTTGTAAAGCTTACATGCTACTTCAAGCTGGGTTTCTAACACCCCCACCCGCTGCGGTCTTTGATGAGTAAGCTCTGAACCTGTATGCCCTCACACGCATTACCGAGTATTTTCTCCGCGTGTATTTATACCTTTGGAATCCCCGCCCTAAAAGGGCGAGGTTTTGGAAACCTGATAAAAGTGTTAAATGGTTACCAAGGGTTTAGCCGGTTTTCTGGGGGTGGGTTAAACTGTTGAGCTCGTCGTATGTGATGGCTTCCGTGACAAGAGATGTGTATGTTCCCTTTTCAAGCACTTCTCTCGCCGCTCTCTTTAGGAAGCCCATGACGGCGTATGCTGCCGCTGGACCGAAGCTCAACCTCTTTACACCCAGTGCTTCGAGCTCCTGTACGCTTGGAGTGTTCTTTGTGACCATCACATTCACCGGGAAGTTGAGTGTTCGCACGTATTCCCTTATCAGGTTGGCTTGTGTTAGACCCATCGGGTAAACGCAGTCTGCGCCCGCATCCCTGTAGAACTCTCCTCTCCTAAGAGCCTCCCTGAACCTGTCCTCCTCCCCACCTTCGGCATACCTGAATGCGTCGGTTCTCGCATTGATCACCAGGTTCACACCCATGGTTTCCCCGAGCTTCCTTATTGCCTTGATCTTCTCAACTTGGTCTTCAACCCTAAAGAGTTTTTTGGACTCATGCTCGAAGTCCTCGATGTTTATCCCAACCGCGCCCACACCCACTATCTGCCTAACCGCTGAGACAACTTCGTGCACACCTGGGCCAAAACCCGCCACCACGTCAACTGTTAGTGGCACCGTGAGAACCCTAGCTATCCTTGACACCGCGCCCAGAAACTCGGGGAAAGGTATCCTCTCACCATCCTCATAGCCAAGCGAAACCAACATACCGGCGCTAGTCGTCGCGATAGCTTTGAATCCAACACTCTCAAAGAGTCTGGCCGTTGGAACATCCCACGCATTGGGGAGAACGAGCACGCCGGGCCCATGATGCAGCGACCTAAAATACTCCGCCTTATCCGACTGAGACCTTAAATTCAGACTCACAATACAATATTCACACGCCTCTTTAAAGTTCTATCGCATAAGGGTAATGATGGAGTTATCCTGATAACGTGACCTCACACTTAACCGACACCCGAATCCAGTTAGTGATTCGAACATCATCCAAATAATCAAAAGAGTATATAAGTACACAGAGTAGTCACTCAACTCTGCGCACGTCGAATTGTTGACTGAAGATACCCTGAAAAATGTGAATTTGCTAGATGAATTTTTGATATATCAGGGGGCTTACTGCCTCAGCCACACGCTCAAACGTATTTCCAAAGTGTTAAAAACTTTAATTGTCATGAATAGTGTTGCCCATGGAGAATGTTCCAACTCTTTTTAGGTTAAGGGCCTTAATCCAAAGCCTTTGAGCCATTTTACTGGAACACTTATAGGTTCACTTCTCGTTGCAGGCTGGGGGTTTATGGTTGGGCTGAACATTGTTATAAGGGAGTTGAGATGGGAGGATATGGAGCCCGTTGTCTCCAATTATTACTCCTATTTTGATGAGCTTGCAGAGAATCCCTGGCTTGGCATACTCGTGAGTGGTGCTAAGCCCACTATTTCAGAGGAGGCTAAGTGGTTCGCTGATCTCTACGCGTCAATATTGGATGGTGACAGCGTCGCTTACGTTGCGGTGGTGGACGGCTCCCTAGTTGGCCTGTGCGATGTTGGTAGGCGTTCTAAAAGGAGTGAGCTTTCACACATAGGTGTACTCGGAATCTCAGTGAGGAAGGGTTACAGGGGTATAGGTGTGGGGGAAGCACTTATACGCCGAACACTTGATGCGTGCAGACGTAAATTCGAGGTGGTTACCCTCGCGGTCTTCTCAAACAACACAGCCGCAAAGAGACTCTTTGAGAAGGTTGGCTTCAAAATCTACGGTAGGCTCCCTCGGGGGATAAAGCGCGGCGGCGAGTACGTAGATGAAGAATTAATGTACATTACGCTCCAACACTGAGACATAAGATCACTCTACTCTACAATGGGGCCAAACTTGTCGCTCAAGCTAATGCTACGCCGCATATTAGGTTGTTTTCTCCGCCTAAGTTTTCCCTTCCACCTTTTCATACTCATCCCTGGGAATAAAGATTAGTGATATGGAGTTCACACAGTGCCTAACATTCCTTGGTGTAAAGCCTTCGCCTTCGAAAACATGGCCTAAATGTGCGTTGCAGCGGGCGCATCTGATCTCGACTCTTTCCCCATCGGGATCAGGAAACCTTACGATTGCCCCCCGTATCTCGTCATCAAAGCTTGGCCACCCGCAACCCGCGTCGAATTTATCCTCTGAGCGGTAAAGCGGTGTCTTACACCGCTTACACACGTACACTCCAGGCAGGAAGTTATACACGTACTCCCCACTGAAGGGTGGCTCGGTTCCCCCATATTCAATCACATACTCTTCTTCAGGTGTGAGCTGAGAATCATAATCGCCCACTATGACCACTTCTACGTATAGGTTACGAAAATATTAAAGGCTGGCGTTCACAGCCTGATAGAGCCTCTCTGATACAAGGTATTGGATACCGGTTTTCCAAGTAGAGTTCTTCATTTTTCTTTTTGGAAATATTTATATTGTATTGTGGGGCATAGTTATGTGTCCACTTCTACGCCGACAACCCCATCAACTGACGAGCTATTTATGGGTGAAGCAATAAGGATAGCTCAAACAGGCGTTGAGCTGGGTCAATTCCCGTTTGGGGCGGTGATCGTCATGGGCGGCAGGAGCATCGCATCCGCACACAACTCTGTTAAGGCCAGCATGGACCCCACGGCTCACGCTGAGATCATGGCCATTAGGCGGGCCTGCTCGAAGCTTTACACAACAAGCCTAGAAGACACCACGCTTTACTCAACATGCGAGCCGTGTCTAATGTGTCTGTCAGCGTGTTTTTGGGCTGGTATAAGGAGAATAGTGTTCGGCGCAAGCATCGCCGATGCAGCCGCGCACGGTATAAGGCAGATTAACGCGCCAACACGCCAAGTTGCTCCATTTTACGGGGACTTTTTTAACATCAGGCAGGGCTTTATGCGCGAGGAGTGCTTGACACTCTTTGAAAAGTGGAGCAAAAACCATAAGTAAACCACACATTAGAGGATAGTAGGAAAAACTACCAATCTATACTATGCCGTAACCTAGAATTTTTTATTCATCACTTGGGTGTTGGTAAGCGGGTATCCGCCCGTGTACTAGGTCAGGTGGGTGTTCACAGCTTGCGTGTGCAAAGCTGTTGACTGAGTTTTGACACGCAGTTTCGAGACCTCTGATTTCAAGTACACACTTGTTTATTTACGGTTACACATTTACTGCTCCCTCTTGGGGTTATCTTAATTCATTTTTCCAGCTGTCTTGGCGTGTGTGCTGTTTTGGTGTAAAAATTAGGGTTGGGTTTGGTTTAGCCCACGACTGTGAGCTCCCTCGGAGTGGTTGTAAGCATCCTGTAGCCTTCTTGTGTGACCACGATGTCGTCCTCGATCCTCACGCCGCCTTCACCCACCACGTATACTCCGGGTTCAACTGTGAGCACCATGTTTTCATCCAGCACGAGCTGGCTTGTGGCGCCGAAGCCAGCCCCATCGTGCACCTCGAGACCGAGTGAGTGGCCTAAGCCGTGGGTGAATTTACCCTTGAACAATGTGGTATCAATGTATTGTGCCGCTGCGAGGTGGACCGCTCGGCCCTCAGCGCCCTTCTTTATCAATCTGAGCGCCGCGTTTTGGGCTTCGAGAACCGTCTCGTACATTTGGCGTTGTCGCTGTGTGACGCCGCCGTAGAAGAAGGTGCGCGTCTGGTCGGCGCAGTAGAGCCTGTATTTTGCTCCGACATCCACGAGCACGGGTTCACCCCGCCTGAGCCTTCTGTTCTGCGGTGAGTAGTGTGGTAGGGCTGTGTTCTCACCGAAGGCCACGATGCTTTGGAATGCGGGGGAGTCGGCGCCCCTCTCAACGAAGCCCTGCTCGATTTTAGCTTGGAGCTCCTTCTCAGTCATACCCTCCCTGAGTAGGTCTGGTACGCTGTTAACCGTCTCGGAGGTGATCTTCACAGCCATCTCTATCCTCTCAAGCTCATCTGGGTCCTTCACCAGCCTCGCGCGCTGGAGCGCGCCGGATACATCCACAAGCGTCTTACCTTGGAGACCCTCGCTTAGGGCGAGATAGTCTGAGTGGGATATCCCCTTAAAATTCACACCCACCTTTGAGGCTTCGCCGATGAGTCTTCTAAGAGCGTTCATCCACTCGGCTGGCGTGTAGCCATCGGGTAGATGAACTGGGTGGGGTCCAAGCCTTGCTATGTCCGCCTCAAGCCTGCTTGTGAGCACCTCGACGTGTAGGTCTGGGTAGAGAATTGCGTAGGAGCTCTCGAACAACCCACCCGTGTACCCTGTGAGATAAAAGAAGTTGTGGTCAACCCTATCCCTGTTGGCAATCAAGACAACATCGACCGAGTGGTCGGCGTACTCAAATATCCTCTTGTACCTGGTATAAACCATAGTAGTTCACCACTGTAGGTATCCTGCTACATTCTTAGGCCGAGGAGCCTTCTTGCCGACTCTCTGAGTATTGTGAGCCTCTGGATGTCGTTCGCACCCTCATATATCTTCATAACCTCCACGTCCCGCAGCAGCCTCTCGACCCCCGTGTCTGTGGAGACACCGTAGCCACCGTGCACTGTTATAGCCCTAATGGCAGCACGTTCAGCCGCATCCGTAGCATAGGTCTTAGCCATCGAGGCCGCGATGATGGCCTCATTCTCCCTCCCCTTATCCCACAGTGAGGCGGCCCAGTAGGTGAGGAGCCTCGCAGCGTTGACCTCAATCATGGTCTCCGAAACCTTCTCCTGAACCATCTGGAAACCGATTAAAGGCGAGTCGAACGCCTTCCTCTGCACAGAGTAGGACACCATGGCTTCAAGCGCCGCCTGCCCCACACCCACACCCTGCGCAGCCGTGCCAACACGAGCCCTGTTGAATGTTCCAACCATATACTTGAAGCCCAGACCCTCCTCCCCTACAAGGTTCTCCTCGGAGACCTCCACGTTGTCGAAGGCGAGCTCCGCGGTGTTAGAAGCCTTCAGCCCCATAGTGTCCACTCTGCTCACAACCCTAACACCTGGCTGGTTCCTTTCAACTATGAACACGGAGAGACCACGCCACCTAGAGGATGGGTCCGGTGGAGAGGTCCTTGCGGAGACCACATAATAGTCGGCTATACCGCCATTCGTGATGAATATTTTACGCCCATTCAACACATATTTACCCCCATCCTTTTTGGCCACACTCTGGATTCCCGCGACATCGGAGCCCGCCCCGGGCTCGGTGTTTGCAAGCGCCCCTATCTTGTCCCCACGGGCCACAGGCGGCAAATACTTTTTCCTCTGAGCCTCGTTCCCATGGTACATGAGCATAATGATGAACAGACCTGAGCCGCCCACCCTCGTGGCGAGCGAAGGCCACACGCGGGTTATCTCCTCGGTGGCTATAGCCAGCATAAGGGCATCCCCACCCTGGCCACCGTACTCCTCGGGTACACCTACACCTATCAGACCGGCGCCACCAAGCTTTCGAAACACCTCGTCGGGTACTGAGCCATCCCTTTCTCCCTTCGCTACATGGGGCCTGACATCCCTCTCCAAAAGCTCCCTCACACTCTTCCTAAACACTTCGTGCTCCTCTGTCACACCAACAGAGAACAGATCCACGCCCGAAAACGGTAGAACCATAAGCAACACACCGCGAGCACTCTTTTATGGCTTGCTTACAACTGAATAGAACGTCAACCAGAGTTTAATCATGAAAGACCCTAGTTCCTCGATACCCATTCCCGTGGTTCCACCATGAACTACGTGCTCACACTTGGTTGGTTCTACTCAGCCGTGCACAGTGGGTGTCACCCTACCACCCTCCCTCCGCTGATTTGCCCGCGTAGCTTCACCCACTGCCTCCTCCACCCACCTTGAGCTTGGTGGCAGCGTGGAGGCAAAGTGTAGTGAAGATGTAGGATGCTCCCGCCGCGGGCGGGGATAGCTCACTATCTTTGGAACCCCAATATGGATTCACCGGAGTCGACCTGTATGATTTGACCCGTAAGTGATTCCATCCTCACCATGGTGATGGCCATTTCAGCCACATCCTCCGGTTCGAGTATTCTCCCTGTAAGTGTATACTTCTTCGCGAAGTCTTCAAGGCTTATCCCAAGTAACTCGGGCATGCTTCTCCCAAGCTTCGTGTTGACCCATCCGGGGGCTATCGTGTTGACCCGGAGCCTTGGGGCTAACTCTAGCGCCAAGTACCTTGTAAGAGTGTTCACAGCCGCCTTCATGGCTCCGTAGAGTGATAGCCCCAGCATGGGTTGGATGCCAGCTATGGATGAAATGTTGAGTATGGCTCCACCATCACTCATCTTCTGAGCGAATAGACGCGTAGTGTACACAACAGACCTGAAATCGGATGATAGATGCCTCTCTAAAAGCTTCTCATCGGCGTTTATGAATGGCGTGAATATCCCGATACCAGCGTTGTTCACGAGTATGTCGACACCCCCGAAGGATTCGAGCGCCCGCTGGAGGAGCACACCCGCACCCCCAATTGTGGACACGTCCGCTAATACCCCCACAGCCTCAGCTCCAAGTGTGCGCGCTTGCTGCACACTTTCATCCAGCTCATCCTGCCTCTTCCTAGCATTGAAAACAACCCTGCAACCCTCCCGAGCAAACCTCAGACCTATAGCCCTCCCGATTCCCCTACCCGAACCAGTGACAACTGCGACCCTACCCTTCAAATCATACATAACATGGAGACGCTGCCTACAGCCATAATCTTTACGCAAAAACGATGTACCTAAACACCACGAAGGCCTCTACCCAGCAACCACCCCAAGACACCCATCACCCACCGTATGATCCCAGTGGACCCTGAACGTCTCGAACCTCACACACGCAGCCCATATTTCCACCTCTCCTAATTCCTAGTCGAACTCCCTGCCTAGTGCGGGGTTAGCTTAATCGGTGCTGCGCACACTTATATTTTGGGCTGATCCACTAACTAGTTGTATGGGGCTGGAGGATGTCTATCTAGTGGGTTACCTGCGTAGCGCTTTCAGCAGGGTGAGCCGCAAAGAACCTCAGGGTGACGCTTACTACCCCTTGAGGCCGGAGGAGTTAGCGGGTGTCGTTGCCTTAAAACTCTTGGGAAAACTTGGCTTAAACCCTTCGGATGTGGAGGACCTGCTTGTTGGCTGCGCCCTGCAGACCGGTGAGCAGTGGCTTTACGGCGGCAGACACGTGGTCTTCGCTGCGGGGCTACCTGTTGAGGTGCCATCGGTGGCCGTTGACAGACAGTGTGCATCATCCCTCACCACCGTGGTAATGGGCGGCCTCGAGGTGTCTTCAGGAATGGTTGACCTAGTGGTCGCGGGTGGGGTGGAGCATATGTCCCGCTCACCCATGTACGGCAACCAGCACATAATACCCAATCCACGATTCCTAGAAGATGAGAGGTACTCGGTGTACGACCTTAAAACGGGCTACATTATGGGTCTCACAGCGGAGAAGCTCGCCGCAGAGGCGGGTATAGGTAGGGGCGCCATGGATGAGTTCTCCCTAAGAAGCCATAGACTAGCTCATAGTGCTAGGCTTGCTGGATACTTCGAGGAGGAGATACTCCCAATTGACGTGGCAAACGGCAACGGCTCCCAAAGGGTTGAGCGTGACCTCTCAGTGCGGGATGACACAAGCATTGAGAAGCTAGCCAGCCTCCCACCCGCCTTTAAGCCTGATGGTGTAATCACCGCGGGGAACTCTTCCCCACTAAACAGTGGAGCCTCATTCGTAGCCCTCGCATCAAAACAGGCGGTGCAGCGCCTCGGAGTCAAACCCATGGCTAGGCTTAAATCATTCGGATTCGCGGGTGTACCACCAGCAGTCATGGGTAAAGGTCCCGTCCCCGCCTCCAAGAAGGCACTGGAGAAGGCGGGGCTAAAAGTGAGCGATATCGGTAGGTGGGAGATAAACGAGGCGTTCGCCGCCGTAGTGCTCTACGCCGTCAGCCAGCTCGGATTAGAGCTTGATAGGGTTAACACTCGGGGTGGAGCCATAGCCATAGGCCACCCCCTCGGCGCCAGTGGAGCCAGACTGATAGGCACACTCGCAAGGCAGCTAATAGTGGATGGATTGGACTACGGTGTGGCCACGCTATGCGTAGGCGGAGGCCAGGGTGCAGCGGTGGTCTTGGAGCGCGTGTGACCCCGCACGTAAGCAAGCCTCATCTGGACCCCAACTCTACACAACTGTGTGTTGGCGTTAAACCCAAGCAGGTAATGTTGGATGTAGATGCTTCGTTTGGAATAGCCCGCACACCTTTAGACTCCGCTTAAAGCCGAGGTAAGCTTTACTTGGAAGTCGCGTGAAAACTCTTGGATAACCCTTTCGCCTAGGGCGTCCAAAACGATTCTACCAGCAAAACTGGTCGGTTTACCACTCACAGTGTACTCGATACGTGAGCCGCCGGCGAATCCAGTCACCCTTATTAGGGCTTGGAACTCCAACCCATAGGTTGCGGAGTCGATTTGGGCGCCCTCCCCCAAAGGCTTGATGGTTATATCCACCTCCCTTTCAAAGCTTATTGAGCCAATCTTCATATTCACGAGAACCCTAGCCGCGCTCTTGAGTGGGTCGACCCACACCACCTTCTGGATTCCAGGCGCCAGCCTTTCAATGTTGGCTATATTCCTAATAGTGTTTAACACTAATTCCGGTGGCGCCTCTACCTCTATCATTCCACTTATGGTTTTCTCTGGACCCAAACCTACACCCTCCTCTCGTGTATGTCATGGAGTATCTTTGTCGCTGCGTTATAGCCGCACACACCTGACACACCCCCACCTGGGTATGTTGAGGCGCCGCAGAGGTAGTAGCCATCTACTGGTGTAGTGTAACCCCAGCCTGGGAGGGGTCTGTTACCAAACGACTGAGCTAGTGTGACATCTATATGGTGGATGTTGCCTCCACGAATACCTATAACCCTCTCGAGGTCCTTGGGTGAGTATGCATGGGTGTTAACTATTTTGTCCCGAATATTCGGCGCGTATTCCTGCACTGTATCGAGCACCACATCGACGTATTTGCTCTTAGCATCATCCCAATCCCCCTCCCTAAGCCTATAGGGAGTATACTGCACGAACATTGAAGCTATGTGTTTACCGGGTGGCGCCAATGTTGCGTCGTACACTGTTGGGAACTCGAGTGAGACAAATGGGCGTGTTGACGGCTTACCGTATTTGGATTCATCGTACGCCCTCTCTAAGTATTCTAGGCTTGGGCCGATGTGTATTATAGATGATGATGCGAGACCCATATCGACCCCCTCCCTAAATCGGGGTAGGCCGTCGAGGGCTAGGTGCACCTTCATAGATACACCCATATTCTTCAGGCTTTCAACACTCTTCTTCGCCTGGGTTGGGAGAGCGTCGGGGTCTAATAACCCAAGCATAGAGGTTTTTATATCAGCATTGGACACAACAACGCGTGAATACATAGTCCTGCCATCATCGAGTTCGACGCCCACCGCTTTACCCCCCTTAACAATAACCCTTTTTACCCTGCTACTTAAAAACACTTGGGCGCCACGGGTTTCAGCGGAGCGTCTCAGCGCCCTTGTCACCATACCCATTCCACCCTCCACATAAGCCCACGCCCCCCTCACACCGGTGGACATACCCATCGAGTGCAGAATCATGTTGGCCATGTTACCTGGGGTGTAGGGCCCAG
>Ga0081529_121552_pt1 | contig 9942 bp, 6 predicted proteins | sample EchGeymetagenome_FD_71012 | JGI IMG/M metagenome (GOLD analysis project Ga0081529, IMG submission 71012) | Ferrous microbial mat and aquatic microbial communities from Echinus Geyser, Yellowstone National Park, USA - transect B T=78-80 C v2... ...
ATGAGGATTGTATATTTACCAAGTCTCATGCGAAACCTATTTATGTACGCATTTCACCATGGCCAAGCTTTATTGAGATTCCTAAAAATATACCAGACGAAAGTATAAAAGCCATCATCGTTCAAGGAGCATTGAAAGGACAGCCGCTAAAAATTCCGGAAACACATATAGAGTTTGTTTGGCTTTTCTTAGATAAAAAAAGGCGAAAAATATATGTTGCTTTGAATACGTACAGAAAAAGTGAGCACGGTTATTTCTTATTAATTCTTGAAAATTATAAATTTTCTATGGAACCTATAGCTCCTTATATAATGAAGTCCGAAGATTCCAAAGACATACTTGAGGATATTGTTGCACGCGTGTTACAAGACTTGGGCTTTTCAGTTAAAATTTGTGATAAAGTTAAAATTTATAATAGAATTACTCGTAAAGAAGAAAAAATAGAGCTAGATGTTCAAGGAGAAAAGATAATTAAAGATACCATATTCATAGTATATTCCTCCTGTAAGAATCAAGATAAAGATAACCCAGTGGATAGCGATACTGTTAAAAAAGAAATTGGAAGAATAGTTCAGCTACCTTTTAAACCGCATTTAAATATGCTCGTAGCAAGTTTCATTAAGGATTCTGCAAAAGATGAAGCAAGCAGAAATGGATTTTTAGTAATCGAGATAGGAGAGAAAGTTCGTGAAGACAACTCACCTAAGGTTTATTTAAAGCTCTATGAAACGCTTAACGACTTGTTTTCAAGATTTGACTCGTCATTAAGTTTATTAATTGAGTAATTACTGAAGATTTAAATTGTTTTATGTGTAATATATTTAAAAATGGTTAAATGTCCATATTGTAGCTATGAAGGTGAATTTAAGTTTAGCAAGACTTGGAAATTTAGGTTTTATGACGTTAAAAGAATGTCCTAAATGCAATGGTATATTTAACTATTATAAGGGTGTAAGTAGTAAGGGTAAAACTTCTGAATTTGTAATTAGGATAAAGCCTAAGTTAAAAGGTTAGCAGTGTATACTGTTTTAATGATGCTTGGATAACTTACAATTTGGTAAACTTCAATAATAGGCTCATCCTTAATCTGATAATAATTCTAATGCGAATAACTAAACTTCCTATAGAAGATGTTACAAGGATAGGTGTTTCAAATTGGATTAAAAGTATTGTAGCTTTTTAAAGAAGCTTTATATATAATTGCGAGATTGTTTGTTTTAAGAATAACATTTGATTTCTCTTAACAACATTAAACGTCTGCTTTGGTATTATCCCAACTCATAAATCATATTCACTATCTAATCACCACTCTGAATATTAAAATCTTAAATAATTTTAAAGTTTTTTCATTGATAAAATAGTGACAAATAATAAAAATATTCTTAAAATTTCAATCTTAATTGAGGTACTTTGAATATAAATTTCTTCGCAATCAATTTTTTACAAACTTTGAGATACTTTATCTTAATAAAACTAGCGAAATTGATTAAGAAAATTTTATAAATAACCATAATTTTTTAAATTTTTAATTGTATAATAATTTATATGAGTAAGATTGTTGTGTGCCAGTATTAATATAATAGATTTTGATTTTAAGCATATAGGAAAACCTTTCAAAACTATTTATCCTATTAGAAGATATATTTAAAAAAATCATTAATGTAATAGTTTGATTAAATATTGTAGAGGTTAAATTTATAAGCTTAAAAATTGGTGGAGGATAAAACCAAAGTTAAGGAGCTAAAAATATCCTTTAATATGGTTCAGAGTGATAATTAATGACGTTCTGGTTTTTCTCGTGGAGAAACATTGAAAACATCGAAATAGCTAAAGAAAGATTGCTATGGGGTTTGGTATAAGGAAACAGAAGATAAACAGAGAAAAAATTGGAGGGGTTTTATTAGAACATACAATATGATCAAAGCATTCGAGTCGCAATTTTCTAATAACTGGTACAGAAGCACCTTAGAGTGGATATAATTTTGGTCAATTTTATTCATAACGGGTTTTAACTAACCTTCCCTTCTTTCCTAAAAGGCATCAAAACAGATTTACGTATTCTTCCCAATATAGCCTTAAAAAAGATTTTTAAGAAATGCTACACAGGTTAAAAGTAGTTGTTATTCAAAATCTTCTGTATGTATTCATGTTTCAATATCTCACTACAATGACAAAGTAGAATTATTACAAGTACATTTCAAGGAAATCCCTAAAGTGTAGCTCTTTTCTGACGAAACTATCGAATATAGCTTCGAATTTTCTTTCATTAATAATTTTAATTGTTAAGAACTTCCTTCCTGTTAGTTTATAGGGCGTAAGTGAAAAGTGGCTTACGTTCATGAAGTAGGTGTCACCCTCCTTTATTAACTTTCCTCCTTGCTTATGGACGTGCCCGAATATGTGAATATCTGGCTTATAGTACTCAACGAATTCTTTTATTGTTTTGGAGCCCAGCCTTCTTGGACTTACTAAACTCTTCTTTCTTTTTTCATCTTTATATTCAGTATCTAGCAGTATCTCCTCTAAGATTACATTCTCTTTCAAAGTTATCGGAGTAGATCTATCAGCTATGCCATATGGTGGAGAATGCGTAACCAGAATAACATAATGAGGGTTATTAAGCATAATTTTCTCAAGGTTTATCTTCAAGCCGGTAAGTATCCCATCCTTAATTATCTGAATTGATTCATCATAAGTATTTGGTAATATATTATCTTCTCTTATACTATGCTTTGGCGCACCTCCTAAACCCAAAAATCCTAGCCTAATATCACTTATTTCAAGTAAGAAGTTATTTCTATCTAAGTTAATAACATTTGGCAGATCGATATTTAAATCCTTAATGTCAGCATCACCAGGAACGTATAGGACATATTTTGAATTACGAGATAATAGTGAAAATATCTCATTGTATTTTTGTTGATTTCCAGTAAAGCTTATGTCTCCTGCAACGATAAATATCCTTTTGTCTTTTTCTTCGCTATCTAATGTTCTAACGAAATCTCTTAAAATATTAATGTCGCCGTATATGTCAGACAAAGCGATCAAGTCCATACCTAAGATTTAAAAGATATTTTAGTTTAGGACATTTTAGCTAGGTTCCTTCTAATTTCTTCAGCGATTTGGTTCATCATCTCTTCTTCTATACCTTTATATGCCAAGAATATGATTTCACCACCTCTAATTCTTCCAATCACTTGAAAAAGTTTTTCCATGCTTAAAGGCGGTGTGAAGATTATAGCTACACCTTTACGTAAGGGTATGTCTGCACCTTTATCAAGTACGGGTGTGGTAACTAAGATCTTTCCTACTCTTTTGAAAGCATCAAGTCTACTCCACTGGTCCTCAACAAGTCCCGTTATTAAAACTATATCACGATTTCTTAGAGTTAGCTTTTCCTTCAAGTAACTCTCAATGAGTTCTGCTGTGGACACATATTGTGAGAAGATATAGATTTTATAGTCTCTGCTGAGATAGTCTTTAACAACCTCGACAAGTTTATTTAACTTCCTATCTTCAGAGCTAAGCCATTTATCAACTTGAAATTGGGAGGCTAAGATGCTTCTAGATAGCTCCTCTCTATTTGAATATAAGAACCACTTCTTCAAATGCTGTATTAATATATATTTAGTTATTAAAGTCTTTATCTGTTCTAATGTTTCATCATCCATACTGTAGGTCTTCTTTAGCTTTTCAAGAACCTTTGGATTAAGAAGAGTTTCAAGATTCTCTCTATAGCCCGCTACACCATATTTTGTTAGAATTTTATTCACGCCAACCTTTATTTTTTTATAGTGTTCATCCAAGGCATTTACAAAGGTGTTAATTATTGGATCGTCAATAATAATAGGATCGTGAACTGTGTAGCGGAATGTAGGTAGGTCTTCTATGATCTTTCTGATAAGAACAGATTCTTTGCCGAATTTCGATATTAATGCCCTAATTTTCTTTTTGCTGACATGATAGGGCAGTAGGAATATCTTTCGTATTTGCCACTTTTCAAGACCAGACAAGTACTCAGACATCCTAAAGCCTTCTATGAAGTCTCTTGCAACAACCAAGTCGGCTGCCTCATCAATAATGACTAAATCGAAATCTGAATATGAAAAGTATTTTTTCCTTACATACCTTTGATACGATTGGTCAGTCATAACTATGCCTAGTGCTTGAGTATGCTTCAGCCAGCCCCTTATCTGTTCTATTTTCATTTTAGACAGCGTAGGATTCCTAAGCAAACTTAAACCATAAAACATCTCTTCAGCTTTATCTACCCATTGATCAACCAATATTTTTCTCGGAATTAAGACAAGAACACTATTAACATAACCTTCGTTCACGAGGTTGCACAATGCTAGAAGAGCTATGATTGTCTTCCCGCTTCCTTGGTGTAAGGATACGAACACATTTTTTATACCATTTCTAAATTTGTTGAGGATTTCATTAACTATCTGAATTTGATAATCTCTAACTTCTACCTTATCAGTAGTGCCACATCTTCTTTCTGGCATTTGTCACACCCTTAAATTGCTTGATAAGATTAATGTTAAAATTTTACTTAACGATCCCCTTGATTTATTTATTCTTTTTTTAATAGTCATTGCGATTATTGAGATTGAATGTTTCCATACAATATGTGGAATTCTGTAAAAAAGATGATTTTGAAGAATAGTTTTCTTGCGACCGGACTTAGGACCATAATACACTTCTTCACGGAATTCAATTTATCCTTATAACAGTCAGAATAAGTAAACATAGAAAATTCCTTTTTGATAAGCTAAAGTTATACATGAAGTTTTATTTGAATTGGCATAATCAGAATGTAATAAAACCTTTGCATAATTTTTAGATAAACCATATTCTCACAATTCTAGTGTCTTAAAATAATCTAGGACTTTTTGCTGATAATTCATCGGTGTCTTTAAGAAATCAAAAACGACCTTTATATCTTCCTCTTTTAATTCATACAGTCTAAAAATTGTTGCATCTATCTTCGCCTCTATATCCTCGATCTTATTATCGATCTTAACAATATCCATCTCCACAACTTCTATTTTTTCCTCATCAAGCCACCTTCTAAACTCGTCTGTAATTTTCTTCATTATGTTGGGTATTAACATATTTGGACTTTTATTCATTTCCTTTATAATTGGTATCATAGTTTTTGTGAAAAGTTGAGAAAGTGTTTCTATTTTTGTTCTTGATTCTAAAGTTTGAAGTAGAGAAAAATAGATGTGAAGCATCAGTTCTCTGTTACTGAATTCCATCTCATAAACAAACTTTTCTCTATTATCTTCATCTAATCCATAGATTTTTATAACATGTTTACTCACCTCACCTACAACCTTAAAATTATTAAAAATCATGTTCGGTATAGATCCTGTTGGATAGAAGGTTGCTTTAGAAGTCCAAGCCTTATTAAACTCTCCTGTTCTTATCAATCTAGCATCTTCAGAGAGTATTTTATGTAGGGAGTATTCATTGTTCTTGAGCCGAACACACCATCCCTTCCAAATTTCAAAAAACTTGTAGCGCACATTCTTGAGCAATACTAGAAGGTTAACATAATCTTCAATTTTATTGGCTGTTTTTGCATCAATCTCTTTGATGCCAAATATCCTGAGATATGGAGAGTTTATTCTTAAATAGCCTCCACTCATGTGGCTCATCCCGTAAGCCACACGGTAGACGAATTTGAATAATAATGAGTTAAATAATGCAACTAGATAAGATAGTGGATAAGGTGATTTGTCTTCAGTAATGTAGTATACGCGACCACATCCAACCCCAATGGTATCATATCCACAATAGATATCCTTTACCATACCAGGTATCATAATTTTCCTTTGCTTAAACTCCATTATTTTTTCCTTAGATAATTCTGATAAAGGGTAGTATTTATCTGGTGGAATAACATAGAAAGGAGTTATGTCTTCTCCCTGTACGAATTGAATGTAATCTCCCTCTTTTGCTTCTCTTAATGATTTGATTTTATCCGAAAAGCCTGTTTGCGCAACACCGCATTTAAATAGGTTCGAAATTGTAGGACATCCTTGTACTTTTTCAAATATCTTTAAACGTATGTCTGTAATATATGGTGTCAAAATGTATAAGGGCAGTTTTGACACGAAAATAGATTTAGGGATTTCTGAGAGTGAGAAAGATCTTGTAATCATTTCCTCCTCAGATGGGGAGCCAATACGTATGTTATATTCAAGGTCTTCATCTATTCGTTGAGCAATTAAAACTACGGGGTAAGTATTAGCATCTTTAAAAACTCTTATATCGGATACATCAATTATTTCTCTCAAAGCCTGACGGGTTAGTAAGTACTTCCTTAAATAATATCCATATTCTGTAACCATGAATTTATTAGTCATAATATAGCTTAGTACTCCCTCTTTTCTTAATAGTTTAAAAGCCTTCTCAGTAAAAGGTATAGTTATATCAAACTGCCCTCGAGCATGCTCATAATTGGTCTCTAAAAATCTTATATAATTCACGTCGAATTCTTTAACAATAAGACGATAATTGATATAAGGAGGATTACCTATTATCACGTCGAATCCATGTTGTTTCTCTTTTGAAGAGCTACCGTTTTCATTGAAAAATGCATGCCAAAACTCTAATGCCCAATGAAATGGCCTTGTCTTATCAAAAATCTCTAAAGACAAATTCTTCTCCTTTAAGTATTTCTTGAATTCTTCATCAAGCTCTTTTCTAAGCTCATTCTTTATCCTCTCAATTTCCTCGACGAATTCTGGGTTTGTAGGATCCTCCAAGTATTTCTGCCTTAACTTAAAGAGTTTAATAACGTCGTCTTTATGATTTTTACTCAACATTTCAACCGTTAAATCCTCTGGCAATCCGATGAGGGCATCCCCATTCCAGTAATTCATTTGTAAGGCTGGTAATATATGCTCGGTGATACTTCGTAACCTATCGAACCTAAATTCTGAAGGGGAAAGTTTTATTGCTTCCAGCCATATATTCACCTTAGCAACTTCTAATGCTCTTTTATCTAAATCATTGCCATGAATATGCCTTAGTATAATCTGAGAGATTAATTTTCTATCATTACTACATCCTATTATGTTTCTGATAGCCTCTATCTTTTCTAATTTATCCTTATTTGAGAAAAACAAACCAAGCGATGAATAATTGCGATGCAACTCCTCGGACTTCTTATCGAGTATTTTCTTTAATTCGTCGTATTTGCTCTTGATCTTCCTTAAGGCTTTTATTAAAAAGGAACCAGAACCGCAAGCAGGATCTAAAACTTTAATAGAAGTAAATTTTTTCATCAGTTCTAAGGTTTTATCGAAATTATCTTGCTCTAGGTTAATCTTTATCTCCTTTAAAAGTTCATCATACAGTCTGCCAACAGTATTCTCAACTATATATTCAGTTACATATTTAGGCGTGTAATACGCTCCTTGCTCCTTCCTCTGTTCAGCTAAGAAGATCTCATAAGCCTTACCTAATACGTCTTCATCTATAAGCCTAAAGTTATACTGCATTATTCCCTTAAATACTATAGGAGTTTGCAGATATGTTAAGCCCAAGACCATTTTGAAGTTATTATAAAGCTTATCTATATTAGTGGGCTCTTTTGCAATAAAATCTAAGAAATTTTCCTTAAAGAGCTCTGTGTCATAATATTGATAAAAAAATTCGTTAACATGATCTAAGAATTTCTTCAAGACCAACAATTTGTCCTTACTTATCCAATCTTGCTCAAAAAAGAACCACTTTTTCTGAATCCATTTAAATTCAATTACTCCATAGTCATCAAGCGTCTGAATGAATATGAACTTGTTAATTGTAGTAATTATCAGCTCAAGCTTTCTTTTATCATCCACATTGAATTTAACTTCAGACAGTTTCTTAACCCATTCTTTTAAGCTTTCTAAGAACTTTTTATCTAGTTCATCCCTTATAGATTGATAAGCTTTTCTATCCGCATAATCCTTTAGATTTCTTATCACCTCATAATCTTCAATAAACTTGGATAAACTTGTTTCGTAAAATGGCTTTGGATCAGCGGGATTAAGATCTCTGCTAAAGAAGACCCACTCTTTTAAGTTTGTTAATATTACATACTCTCCTTGGTTAATATAATTCTTTATCTGGCCTTTGTGCTTCTCCCAATTAAGGCGTTGTTGCTTCAATGTCTTCACGAAAATTTTACCTGCCTTATCCTTTATTTTTTCTACATCAAAGGGGGACTTTAATTCCAGAATTATGATATGTCCAAACTGGTCTCTAATGAGATAATCAACGAATCCATCTTCTCTTACTTCTGGGGCAGCTGAACCAAATAGATATTTACTTAAGATGGAATTTTCTGTAAAGAATCCTTCTCTTAATGCAGTCTCAGGCTTAGAGCCCATAAATAAGTGTTCCAGGTAAGACCTGGTCTCATTGCTTTTCAAGTTACTAATCAACTTATCTAAATTTGTAGCTTCTATCTTATCTAATGATAAGATATATTTTAAATCCTCTATTATCGTTTTGAGCTTATCTACATCCCTTGCACTTAACTCATCACCACTAACCATCCTTCGTTAATTAATCATAATAATTAGGTATTAAAATATTTACAATTTTTGTGTAATATTTCCTGTATTATTTCAAAATAATATTTTTTCAAAGTTATTTAAAGAGTAAAACTCCTTATCAATTCCAGAACAAACTTCTCTCATAATTCCAACAGTTTCTCTTCTCAAAGGTTCGTTTAATACGCTAGGTTATAAATACCAGTACAAGATTTGTAGCAAATAGACATCCTCAAGTAGCAGTAAGAATGACACAAAAAAATCTAAAAAATCAGAACCGTAAAATTGGTTAGTCAACAATTTAGAATTTTTAATCTCGTGAAGTGAAAACTTGGGGTTTCCTTTACCAAAAATTTATTAAACTATGAATATCAAACATCATTACTCTTACTTAAACTTAAAAATTAACCTTATATTCTTTGAAATTTTGTACTTTATCCCAAGTTTAAATAATTTTAAGCCACTTAAATTTTATGCAATTGATTATCCGAACTTGTTTTATAATTTCACTTATTGAGAAATTTGACTAAAAGTCTTTTACAAGTAATTCTAAAATTTTTATTAACTCATTTATTTTTAAATTACAAGTTTTAGCATCTAATATATATAACTCCATCATTATTTAATATTAAAATAATTATAATAAAATTTATAGAAGAAATTTAATATTAAATTAAAATCATTGGTAATTTTAATAATACTCATATTTTTGTAATCGAATAATTGGAATTTTATTTAATAAAAACTAAATGATTTTCAAAGCATATGGCAACGCAAAAATTATTAATTTTTTTATAAATTACGCCTTCACAAACCCTTTATCTTTCTCAAATTTCAAAGTAAAGCTGTGCTTTCCATTTCTATAATATTCCCAAAATCTAGTCTCGCATTTTGGACATACATAAGCATTAACAGTGAATTGTCCGTATTTCCAGTTTTTGCTTTGTTTCGTTACGTTCGTTTTACAATTAGGGCATACAGCCATATATTATATTACATAATAAAGCCATTTAAAGATTAAAATGACATAAAAGAATTATCAAGCATATTAAAAAAGTTACCTAACATTACATTAAATGATTAGTGGTTATCATCGAAAAAGTTTACTTCACATTTTCCTCTACATATCTTTTTTTCCCATTCCTTTATGAGAACTAGCGCATATTGGTTAAAATCTTTTAAGATCTTTATTAGCTCATCAACTTCATCTTTTCTTTCTTCTAGAGGAGGAAAGTATAGAACTGTTGGCGGAGGCCATTCTTTTATTGAAGTATCAGTCATTAAATTAGTTAAATAAGTCGATGCATGAGTCCACTTAACTGAAAGCTTGCTGTAAAATCTCTTTAATTCACGTAAAGTATTTTCATCCAGTAGTTTTTCAAGGAAC
>Ga0081529_113318_pt3 | contig 9932 bp, 8 predicted proteins | sample EchGeymetagenome_FD_71012 | JGI IMG/M metagenome (GOLD analysis project Ga0081529, IMG submission 71012) | Ferrous microbial mat and aquatic microbial communities from Echinus Geyser, Yellowstone National Park, USA - transect B T=78-80 C v2... ...
ATGACGCGTCTATCATAAGACCATGGCCTATATATATCCCTACATGGCCTGGATGATGTTTCCTGTAGGTTTTGAAAAATAATAGATCCCCAGGTTTTAAGTTTATAGCCAATTTCCCAACATGAGCTTGTTCTGAAGCGGTTCTTGGAAGCTTTATCCCTAGCTTATCAAAAACTTTCATGGTAAAACCAGAACAATCAATCCCGTATCTGGATGTACCACCAAACCTATACGGAGTGCCTAAGTATTGCTTTGCTATTTCAATAAGCCTTTGCACTAACTTTTTATCAAACTTATCTGAGGCTATCTTTTTAGGAATAGGAGGCTTGCCTACGCTGTATCTTACAAGTTCTGAAATAGTTTGAGGCTCTTTTAGTTCTACTTTAGACTTTTCTATTATGTTTAGTATAGGATCCTTATAAATGTCCTGCCCGTATTTGTGATAGTTTATTATTTGCCTTATGGGACTTACAAATTCGCTTCCGTAAGCGACATTAAAAGCCAACACCAAACTTGCTAAAACCACCCCTACATATTTTACCTTTTTCATAGTTTTTTCATTTTATTATATGCATCGTTATCATTTCCATGATATATATCATTTATTGTTAAGAAAATATGCAATAAGTGTTCTGATATAATATTAAATATGATTTTTATATTTGGAGCTGGCAAATGGGGCTATGCTCTGTCTTATGCTTTTAGCAAAAAAAGAATACCGATAACCATATACGATATAAAAGAAGAAACACTAAAAAATATACCAAAACATCCTTATATAAAAACCACAACAAATATTGAAGATGTTCTAAAACATGAGATTGTAATCATAGCAACACCAACCCAAAGCATCAAACATATAATAGAAAATTGCAAAGATAAAGATACAATAATAGCTTCAAAAGGTATAGATATATCCACACATAAGGATGTTATAGACTTAGCCTTAGAGTACAATATAGAAAAGTCAAACATCTTTGTTTTATCTGGGCCATCTTTTGCTGAAGATGTCCTAAAAGATTTGCCAGTGGCTCTAACGCTTGGATATTTTAACAGGGAAAAGGCTTTAAAGCTTCAAAACCTGCTATCATCACAGTTTTTTAGAATATACACTTCTAGTGATATAAAAGGTGTGGCATTGGGAGGTGCTATCAAAAACGTGATGGCTATAGCCTCTGGTATAGTGGAAGGAGCAGGTTTGGGTGAAAGCGCTCAAGCGGCTTTGGTAACAAGGGGGCTAAAAGAGATGATTAAAATAGGAAAATTGATGGGCGCTAGAGAAAAAACCTTCTATGGACTCTCAGGGGTTGGAGATTTGTTTTTAACGGCAAGCTCAAATAAATCTAGGAATAAGCGTTTTGGGCTTTTGATAGGAAAAAAGAAATCCCCAAAGGAAGCGTTAGAAGAAATAAAAGAAGTAGTGGAAGGTTATTATACCGTAAAAGCACTATACGACATAGCAATAGAAAAACATTTAGACCTTCCTATAACTAACGCTGTTTATAAAGTACTTTATGAAAATATGTCCATTGAGGAGAGTATGAATACGCTTTTATCAAGAGAGCTAAAAGAAGAAGATGAGTAATAAGATAAAGCTTGAAAATATAGATATATCGCTTTTGACCTCTGTAAGCAAAGCTCTTTCTCAAAAAGATTTTGATAAGGCCTTAAGGGATATTTTAAAAATATTTTACTCTTTTTGGGGTGTGGAATACTCTTATATAGCTTTTTATGATAAAAGCACAAAAACTATAAAAATAAGAGAAGCTTTTGGTTTTAATCAAGGTGTAAAAAAGATACTGTTTGAATCTGGAAAAGGGATAGTAGGAAATATATTTAAAAACAGCATACCTGTTGTAATAAAAGACCCAAGACACGACAAGGCTTTTTTGAACAAAACAAAAATCTTAGACAAAATAAAAGATGAAACCTTTGTGGGTGTACCTATAAAATCTGAAGATGAAACCATAGGGGTTTTTTGTCTTTTTAAAAACTTAGATAGATACGAAGAACTCACAAGGGTAGTAGATATTATGCTTATAGTAAGCGCTATGATAGGTATGTCTTACAAACTTTTTGGGATTTTACAAGAGGAAAAAGCCTCTTGGGAAGAGCAAAGGCAACTTTTGGCAAAAGAGTTTTCAGATACTTTTAGCATAGAAGGATTTGTTGGAAAATCAGAAGCTGTAATTACATTAAAAGATACTATCCAAAAAATAGCGATGACAGACAGCACAGTACTTTTGTTAGGAGAAAGTGGAGTAGGTAAAACGCTTATAGCAAAGGCAATTCATGCTTTGAGTGATAGAAAAGATAAACCTTTTATATCTGTAAACTGTGCAGCAATACCAGAAACGCTTCTTGAAGCGGAGCTGTTTGGCTATGAAAAAGGAGCTTTTACAGGAGCTATTCATTCTAAAAAAGGTAAATTTGAGCTGGCAAACGGAGGTACAATATTTTTAGATGAGATAGGTGAGCTTCCTCTTCAATCTCAATCAAAACTGTTAAAGGTTATACAGGAAAAGGAATTAGAAAAACTTGGAGCTGAAAGGAGTATATTTGTAAATGTGAGAGTAATAGCATCCACCAACAAAGATTTAGCGTCTATGGTGGCAAGAGGAGAGTTTAGAGAGGATTTGTATTACAGATTAAACGTAATACCTATAAGAGTGCCGGCTCTAAGGGAGAGAAAAGAAGATATACCCCTTTTGGTAAAACATTTCTTAGATAAATTTAACAAGCATTACAAAAAGCATATAAACATAGAAAAAGAAGCTATGGAAGCTCTTATAAATTACAATTGGCCAGGCAACATAAGAGAGCTTGAAAATCTTATAGAGCGTCTTGTGGTTATAAACAATAAAGACATTACAAAAGAAGATGTTTTGTTGGCTACCAAGATAAATTCTAATAAACTACAAACTGACATACCAAGCATTATAGAATCCACCGAAAAAGAGGCTATCAAAAAAGCTTTAGAAAAATGTGGTTATGTAAAGTCAAAAGCTGCAAAAATGCTTGGACTTACCTTAAGACAGTTAGACTACAGGATTAAAAAATACAACATACCTATAGAAAGGCTTTGATATGAAGCTTTTAAAAGATTATAGGATCTTGTTTTTACTTTTAATAGTACCATACCTTTTTGTATTAAACCTTCCTTACGTGGGAGAAGAGGCAAACTGGGTTATACCATCTTTTGAGATGAGCTATTTCAAAGAATACGTACTTCAAACAATATACAAAGTACCTTATTATAGACCTCCTCTTTTTAACTATCCCACTATCGTATTTTCAAAGCTTTTTGGATGGGAATACGCCAAAGCTATCCAAAGGCTTCAGACTATAACAATGACTATACTTACAGCTCTAAGCATAAGGTATGTGCTAAAAAGAGTTTACAAAGATGAAAAGCTTGGATGGTTTGGAGCTCTTATATATCTAAGCCTTGGGGATATAATGATTCACGATGGATGGCTTGGATACGAAGATGGGGTTTACATAGGCTTTTCTTCTATGTCTATGCTGTTTACGATGCTTGGGGTGTATGAAGAGTCTTATATGTTTATATTTTTTGGATCAGCGCTTGCCACTGGTGGATTTTTTACCAAAGCCCTCACTTCTTTTGTTTATTTTTATGCTACTCTTATAATATCTTTTTACATACTAAAACCCAAAAAACTAAACATATATAAAACCGCTTTTATAAGCTCTATAGTGCCTTTGTTTTTCTTGATTCTTTGGTATGGTTTTGCTCCAAAATCAAGCGTTAGCGAACATGGGATGCTATGGGATATAATAAACAAATTTAGATTTAAAGGTATAATACCCTATCTGAAGCAATTTTTTGGTTATCCTGTTCAGTTTTGGTTAAATATGTCTTTAAACTCTTTGGTGTTTTTGTATTTGGCTTTTAAAAGAAAAGTAGATTTAGATATTTTAAAAACCGATAAGTTTTTATTAAACGCTTGGATAGTGGGGATTGTAAATTTTATACCCTATTGGCTTCCACCTTTTAGCGGTATAAGATACGCCGCTCCTTTGTACAGCATCTTTGCAATTTGCTTTAGTGTTATGCTGTATCCAAAGTTTAAGGATTTGATGTTAAAGTTTATATACTTTGCTATAGTGTTTAAGTTTGTAGCCCTTGGTATAGCCTTTCCCATATACTATGGACACATAAGAGAAAATACCAACAAGATAGCAAGAGAAGTTTACAACCTCACCATAAAAAAAGGCATACCTTTATACTGTGATGATGATGGCTGGGTGGGTTTTTCGGTGATAGCAAATATAGATGTAAAAATACATAGACCTATCTTATATCCGCCAAAGGATCTAACGTATGGGTGTGTGTTTACAGCAAACTTATCAAAGTATAAGGATTTTAAAATAGTAAGAAATTACCAAAACTCAGACTATCTTGTATGTAAATTTTAAAGGTATCTATCCACCACATACTTTGCTATTCTAACACTTTCTGAAAAACCCCTATCCTCTGGATAATAGTATGTGGTATCAAGAGCGTATAAGTTGTTTGCTATGTTTATAGGCGGGAGTTTGTAAAGATAAAGCGGTTCATACACTCCTTGGGCATTTTTATATATGTTTATACTAAAAGCCAAAAAATCTTCGTCTTTTAGATCTTTGTTTATCTTTTTAAGATAACTTTTACAAAGCTCTTTTATATAAGCTTCATCTTTTTTAAGAAACTCATGGTCTTTTGGAAGATAAAAAGGTATATAGACTATGTTTGATTTTATATCTTTTCTTAAAGCGCTGTAGTTTATTATTCCTGGTATTTTTATATCCTCATCATTTATATTTATCCAAAAATGCTTTGAAAATGGTTTTCTTAGTTTTATAACCACACACATCACATCAAGGTATGTAAAATCTTTATACTTAGAGGCTATTTTTTCATCTGTTATAAGATGCTGAAGTATGTTGATAGGTATCGTGCTTATCACCTTGTCGTAGTTAAGTACTGTATCTTTTATCTTTATACCTTTTAGAGTGTTATTTTCTATAAGGATTTTGTCAACGGGGCTGTTTAGATAAATGTTTGCTCCTTTTTCAAGAAGCGCTTTCTCTAAGCTATCTATTATCGTTTTTACCCCTCCTTCCACATATCCAAGGGATTCTTTGAATATGCTATCCCTTGAAAGTCCTACTCTTTTTATCCTGTTCCATATCCAAGCTGCCGATATTTTGGTTTGATACTTATAAAACTTTAAAGAAAAAAGCTTATCCCACAAAACGCTGTAGGCTTTTTGACCTATTATTGATTTTATCCAATCTATAGCGTATTTTTTGTCTAGGCTACTCCAATCGTTAATTTTTGTGCTATAAAAAGCCAAAAAACCATATCTTAACTTAGAAATTATATCAAGCCCGTCAAACTTTAAAAGGCTTATAGGATCTCCAAAAGGCTGGAGTTTTTGCTTGTAATAAAATCCCATTGTGGTGTTTTTCCATTTTAAAAGATGATATATGTTTAGTTCTTTTAAAAGCTCAAAAAGTGCTAAATCTGTTTTACAAAAAAAGTGATAGTATTTTTCTATAATATCCCCATCAAAGTTAAAGGATGCGCTCATACCTCCCAATACGTTATCTTTTTCATATATATCAACACTGTAGCCTTTTTTAAGGGCATAATACCCAGCTGCAAGACCCATGGGTCCACCCCCTATTATGGCTACTCTCATCAAAACTCCAACACCACTTTAGAATATATAGGGTGAGTAAAAGTCTCTTCAATGGCTTTTTCAAAGGGAGTGGGTTTTACATTGAAAATATGTGGCCAGTCTATAACCTCAAATATATCACCTGCTACAAGAGCCTTTAGTTGGTCTACGGTAAAAGGCGGATCTGGGTCAAAAATCCCCCATATGTATAAAAGCGTATAGAAAAGCCAGTACGGGATATTTAAAATAAGAGTTTTTGATTTTGTATATTTTTTAATGGCTTTTATTATATCTACATAATATACCTTTTCAATACCAGTAATATCGTATATACCTTCTTTTCTTGTTTGAATGCAGTCTATTATGATGTTGCAAAAATCTTTTACATAAAGGGGCTGTCTTATATACTTTCCGTCTCCTGGTATTGGAAATATAGGAACTTTTTTCATAAACCTTGAAAGCCATCCAAGATGTTTTCTATCAAACCATCCAAACATAAGGGTCGGTCTTAAGACAACATTTTTTATACCAGATTCTAATACCATTTTCTCTTGTTCTTTTTTGGTTTGTGTATAAAAATCATCGGCCACAGAGTTTACCACCGAAGAGCTTATATGTACTATATATTCTATGTTGTACTTCTTACAGGCTTTTAAAACATTTTCTGTAGATTTTATGGTATTTTTGTAAAATGGTTCATAGGTTTTTGCTCCTATCTGAGCTTGGAGCATCACTACCACATCTGCCCCTTCTATAGATCTTTCCCAATCTCCTTCTTCTGATAAATCCCCATAAACTGCCACCACATCTTTATGAAGGGATTTTAATATATCTAAATTCTTCTTATGTTTATCTATAACCACTATATTTGAATACCCTGCTTCTTTTAAAAATGCCACCAAATTTTGACCTACAAGTCCAGCGCCACCTGGAAGGACTATCTTTTTATCTTTTTCCATATGAAAATTATATCAACTTTCGTTTTTTATTATTACATTTATCGTCTGATATGGTATTTCTATGTTTTCTTCCTCAAAGCGCTTTTTTATGGCTTTTATAAGCTCATGAATTATAAGGTATTGGTTTAGGAATTCTTTTGCTTTTACAACCAGGCTTAAATCTATGCCAGAACTACCAAAAGACCTGTATCTTACTACTGGCTCATAGGTTTTGTCTGCACCCTCTACTTTGTTTACAACCTCTTTTGCTGTTTCTATAAGAAGCTTTTCTACTCTTTCAAGATCTTCTTTATAACCTACAGAAAAAGAAAATATCACTGCCATGTTCTCATATGGAAGGTGATAGTTTGTAATTACAGAAGATGTGAGTTTTGAATTTGGTACCACTATAACGTTTCCAGAAAGAGTTCTTATGTGGGTGGTACGCCAATATATATCTTCTACATATCCCTCGTACACGTCAAACTTTATGTAATCTCCTACTCTTATATTTTTACTAACTAGTATATAAAACCCAGATAAGAAGTTTGATAGGGTATCTTGAAGAGCAAGACCTATTACTACGGTGCCAACTCCTAAGGTTGTAATGAGTGGGGTTATGGAAAGCCCTATACTTTGAAAAGCTATAAAAAGCCCGATAATGGAAACAAATACTACTATTGAAGCTTTTAATATAGAAGAAGGCACTTCATTGGTTTTAGACTTTATATATAAGGCTATTATCTCTCCTATAATGTTTGAAAGTATATAAAAACCGATAAAAATAAGGCTAAATAGTATAGTTCTATCTATTACATAATGAGCTTTTTTTGTGATGTAAAGATAATCAGAAGATAGATAAGCTCCTAAGAAAGCGCTCCACAATCCTATGATAAACGGGCTTATGCTTATTTTGCTGGTGGTCTTTAAGCTTTTAAAAATAAAGTTTATAAGTAATCCTATTAAAAGCCCAAAAACAAAGAATATAAAAGCATAAAAACCAAAAATTGCGATACTATATTCTTGCCTGCTTTTAAAGATATGGCCCAAAAATTCAAGCTTAATTTGCTTTGTTAATATACCCTTGTTCATCTAAAAATAAACCACCGTTGTGCCTGACCCACCTTCTTTTGGGTAGGCATCCCTGTAGAATACAACGTAAGAAGATGATGAAAGATAGTCTGTTACAGCTTTTTTAAGCACTCCAACACCGTGTATTACTTTTGCCATTTTAACTCCACTTGCAAAAGCGCTATCTAAAAATTTATCAAGTTTGCTTATAGCTTCTTCTACTGAAAGCCCGGTTAAATTTATCTCTGGCATACCTGCTTTTTTATTTTCAAACTTTTGTAAGCTTATATTTATAGTGTGGGTTCTTGGTATTTTGGTGGTTTTTGAAAGATCTTTTAGCTTTATCCAAGCCTTTATATCACCAAACATCACCTGAGCTTTGTCTTGCCTTATTTCTAAAACCCTACCTTTTCCACCCATAAACTCTACCCAATCTCCTACTTCTATTTGCTGCTTTTCTTCTTTTTCAAACTTTTTTAACTCTTCTTGCTTTTGTTTTATAAAATCTTTTAAACTAGCTTTTTCTTTAAGACCAACCAAAAATTCCTGAGCTTCTTTCTTAAGTTGTTCCAAATAGTTTTGAGCCTCTTTTGCGGCATTTTTCCATGCATCTTCTTTGGCTTTTTCCATTTCTTCTACGAGAGATTCGTATTTTCTTTTTAAAAGCTCAAGCTCCTCTCTATGTTTTTCCAATATTTCCATTTTATCTTGGTATTCTCTGACAAGCCTATTTAAGTTTTCCATAACACCTTGGTATTCCAAAGTATTCTCTCCAAGAAGTTTTTGGGCTTCTAAAATAACCTCCTTTGGTATCCCAAACCTTTTGGCTACTTCTATACCCATGCTTTCTCCAATGGTACCATAAAGCACTTTGTAAAGAGGTCTTAAGGTATCCCTATCAAACATCAACGTAGCCGGTTCGTAATAATCAGAGTTTACAGCCCAAAGCTTTATGGGTGTGTGATGAGTGGAAACCACTACAAAAGCGTTTAACTTCTTTATATAATCAAGGATTGCTATACCAAGAGCAGAACCCTCCAGTGGGTCTGTGCCAGCTCCTAATTCGTCTATCAGTATCAGCGTTTTTCCTGTGGATTTTTGTAAAATCTCCGAGATATTTTTTATATGAGAAGAAAAAGTCGATAAAGACTGTGATATGTCTTGTTCATCTCCTATATCCACAAAAATATTATCAAAAATAGGCAATTTGCTATTAGGTGAGGCAGGTATAGGTATAGCGTGTAAAAACATGATATAGCTAAGTCCAAGGGTTTTTAGGAAAACGGTTTTCCCGCCGGTATTTGGCCCTGTAAGCACAAGCCCTTTTTTGTCTTTTAAAATTATATCCACTGGAATAGGATTTTGAGATAAAATGCTCATAATTGGATTTCTTGCTTCTAAAAGCTCTATACAATCGCCAATAGAAGGTAATGAGCACTCGTATTCTATGCCAAAGGATGCTTTTGCCATCAGAATATCTATTTTAACAAGCGTATTAAAAGATTCTAAAAGTCTATTTGCCCTTTCTCTTATAAAAGAAGTGAGTTTTTTTAATACAAGATGTATCTCTTTTTCTTCCTCTGTTCTTAAAACTGCAAGCTTGTTGTTTAAATCCACCACTATCTGGGGCTCTAAATATGTGGTAAAACCAGAAGAAGAAACACCATGCACTATCCCCACTATCCTTTTGACGCTTTGGGTTTTTACAGGTACCACATATCTATTTTGTCTTACTGTTATAAGCTTTTCAGAAAATAGTATATCACTATCTGGTCTTTGGAAAAGAGCTTCTAGTTTCTCTGTTATAGTTTTTTCTACTTGCTTTATCTCTTTTCTTATCTCAAAAAGATCCCTAGAGGCTTCTGATTTTACAACACCAGAATTGTCTATGGTTCTTTCTATTTCAGCTTCTAAGGTTTGAAACGTACCTAAATCTTTTAGTATTTTATTAAATAAATCGCACCTATCTAAGGCATCCACTAAAAATTTTCTTACATCTTTTACAATTTTTAAAACTTTGTATATGCTAAGTATTTCGTCTATTCCTAAAACACTTTCTTCTATCATTGCTTTTTTTAGGCTTTTAGAAATATCATCAAAGCTATACAATATGTTTTCTCTTTGTCTTAAAAGCTTCATAAAACATTCAACAAGCTTTTGTTCTTGTAAAAGTTCCTCTTTTGGGATAGGTTTTATATTTTCTATATACTCTAAACTTGCTACAGAATGGGTTCCT
>Ga0081529_121087_pt1 | contig 9916 bp, 10 predicted proteins | sample EchGeymetagenome_FD_71012 | JGI IMG/M metagenome (GOLD analysis project Ga0081529, IMG submission 71012) | Ferrous microbial mat and aquatic microbial communities from Echinus Geyser, Yellowstone National Park, USA - transect B T=78-80 C v2... ...
AAAAAACAATCACCATAACACCATCAAAAAATTAAATTTATATACGCCCAAACTTATGATAAGCGTGGCATGCAATTCAAAACCCTAAAAAATAAAAAAGCAGTATCACCAATCATAGCCACACTACTCCTCATACTAATAGCAGTAGCAGCAGGAGTCATCATATACGTCTGGGCAACAAGCTACATAGGACAACAAATCGGATCAGTGGGCGGACAAGAAACCTTCGTAATAACAAATGTAAAATACAACAAAATTAGCGGTACAAATTATGTTAACGTTACAGTCATAAACCAAGGAATATCAGCAATTAATATTACAACAATTAAAGTGTACGCTTCTGATTATAGTACCTTAGTAGCAACAAATACAACAACAACTACTTATCATGGTGCTCTTATTGCTCCGGGCACTACTTCTACATTAACTAATATACAGCTAAACCTAGTTACAGGACAACAAATTATTAAAGGACAGTCTTATGTTCTTGAGGTTACTACTGTTAAGGGTAATACGGCAGTGTATAGGTTTACGGCATAATAAAAATATCTTTTTTTGAAGTTATACTAAATAATATTATGTTTTTTGTGAATAGGTTTTATGAGAATGGTATAGATAGGGTGATAAGATTGTGGATTGAAGTATTTTGCTGATCTGAATGAGTTTAAGGGGTCATATTTAGTATTTTGTTTTATGAAGAGGAGATTGAAACTTTTAGAGAGGTTTATTCTACTATTGTTTTTTATAAATAGATTGGGGTATAGTTTTTAGGGATTATTTAGTTATGTGATGGTAACACGTTATGTCTTATGTTTTGGAGTATGCTTTTTTCAAGAATGGGTAAGACTAATTTCTTAGTTCTTTTTGTGATTGTGTTAATTGCTGTGAAATATTATTTTGTAGCCTGTTTATTTCTTTAGTTCATTCTGATGTTGCGAGTTTTATATTTATTTTATGTGTTGTGTGTTTATTTTGTATAGTTTTCCTTCACTGATTAAAATTGATAATTTAGGGCATGAATATGTTAGGTTATCATGAATCTTCATGTTTTGATCTAAACTAGCATTAGGGATGTATAGTCATGATTCTTTAGACCTCTCTCATGATTTAGATTTATTGGTTGTCTTTCAAATTAATAAGTAGATTTTGACAAGGATAATTGAAATGTGTAAAGTGGTTAAGATAATGGAAGTTCTTAATGTATATGGTGTATTGCTATAATGAGTGTTGAGTGTTACTTTTAAATTTAGAGAACCAAAGGAATGAAAATTGAAAATGAGTGAGATAATATTAAAGCTTATTGAATAGTGTGAAGTGCTGGGATATTTGAAATAGAATGATTTAGTTGTGAAGTAAATCTTAGCAGAAATGGATTAATTAAGAAGTTAAAGAAAGTGAGCATATGCTTCGGAATGATGACAAGTTTGTATTGTATTTAATGTATTGTAGGATGATGCTTTAGTAAATTGTATAAAATCGTTCTGAAGGTAAATAATAAGTGTTAAGGATAATCTTGAGAGTAATAAAGTGAATGATAGGGTGGTTGAGAGGGATGTTGTTGGAGCAATATGGGGAGATATTTGAACTCAGATGGATTTTAACTTCTTTAGGAAAGTTTAGTAATAGCTAGATAAATTTCCTTTAACTATTGTTCATTTTGTGTCTAGAGTTTATTACGAGATGTGTTAGCTTGATGTATTGCACGTGGTTAGAAATGTTCTTACTTAAGGTCATTAAACTATTAAAATTTATTTCTGAACAAAAACTATTAGCTTAAGCTCTTAAGTTTCTTAGTGAGAAAGTTTTATCTTTATAAAGGTCTTTGATATAAGTTTTTTCTTGATAAGTTCTTCTATAATTTTTCAGGGTTATTTCTTTAATGTTTTGATAGCATAATCATATCTTAATGTGTGTATCATTGTAGGAACATGTCTTATGATGGAAGTGGCAACAAACTTTTTCCTTCAATAGTCATGAGTATTCATCAACTTATATAGTGTTGTTAGTCATACAATTTTATTTTTCTTTAATCAATGATCTTATTACAAGTAATTTTTACTATTTAGGTGACACTATTTGTGTTCTGCATTGAGTTTATATATTGTTTTATTATAATGTTTATGTGATGAGTGCTAATTTAAAGAGAGAGTTCTTAAGTTTGCTGGAGAAGGATACTGAGTTCCGTTATGCAGTAGCAGGCTACCTAGGACTCTCAGAAATATTCAAAAAGATGGACACACTCATAGAAGAACAACACAAACTATGGGAAAACCAAAACAGATTATGGGAGGAAGTTAAAGCATTAAGAGAGGAACAAAATAAGTTGTGGGAGGGTCATAATAGATTGAGTGATAGTGTTGGTAAATTGGAGGTTCGGGTTGGTAGGTTGGAGAGGAGTGTTGATAAGTTGCGGGATGCTATGATTGTAGGTTTTGGTGAGTTATGCATATCTTTTGGTGTATCATTTGAAAGTTTTGTGAGGAGGTTTCTTTCGAGGTATTTGAGGGGGATTGGTGTGTTGTCGAAGGGTGGTAGGTTGGTGAGGGTTGTGGTTGATGGTGAGGAGATTAATATTTTTTCTGAGGAGCCGTTGATTGTTGGTGAGGTTATGGCGTATGCTAAGAGTGTTGATGAGATTAATAAACTTTTGCGTAAAGTCAATTTAGTTAGGGAGAAGTATGGTAAGGAACCATTAAGAAAGTATTTGATTGTATTGAGGGCATCTAAGAGTGTTGCTCACGAACTAAAGAAAATAGCAAGAGAAAACAACATAGAATTAATATTAGGGAAAATCATGTGAAGTCTTTTCTGCTGTTTTGAGTTTTATAAAAGCTTAGAAGGGTTAACATTAAGTTATTTATTAACGTAAAGATGCTGACCAAGAGTATAAAAGGATGATTGAGCATGCAAGAAAACTCACTGAAAACCCTTGAACAAATCAAAACATACTCAATACCAATAAACTATACCAGAATTAGAGAGCATGCTAATATATAACATCCTTCGTCAACATATCCACGATAATGAACTGAAACCCGAAGAATTCAGAGAAAAGTTCATGAAATTGATGAGAGGTTTGAAGTATGAGGATTAAAGGGATAGACTTTGCTATGTATGCAGAAGAGAAGCTTAAGCAATTAGTGGGTTTAGGTATTATGAAGGAGAAAGTTCTAGAAATTATTAGAAATCCCAAGAAGATTATCTATGATTGTTATGGAAGAAGAATTGCGCAAGGTTTATTAATTGTGAGTTAATGTTAAGAGTTATGTATAAAGAAAATGAGAAGATCTTGGTTATCGCAGTTTATCCTTGTAGGAGGGAGAGATGCGGGTGAGGATGGAGTATGATAGGGAGTGTGATGTCTTAGATATATTTTAGTGATAAGCAAATACACCATGCTGAAGAATATGATCAAGTGATAATAAATTATGATGAGGAAAATAAAATTGTCGAAATTGAAATACTTGATGCGAGTAAGATGTTTAGAGACATTCTAATAGAAATTCTTAAGATTCCCAAAAGAAAAATCGTTGAAATAACTTAATGAGAAGATTTTTTGGTTGAATATGAGAAGACTTGAACTTAACTTTACGCTACATGTTCAAGTTATACAACACGGCACTACGTCAGATAATATGTTATTTCATACTTGGTAACTTAGAGCATGCATAATATTAAGTTATCATGACCTTCTTTACTAATGTAAAATATATGTTAGAGGGGTAACATTGTTAGGAGGGTAACTTTTTGGGCTACTGTTCCAAAGTTAAAATGGGTTTATTCTTAAGTGATAATTAAGGAGATTGTTTTGGGTTTTCATAGTTTCTTGTTAGGTGTTTTTGAGGGGGGTGTATCATTAAGTTTAATAGTGTGGGTGTTTATTTTGTTTTTATGGTGGGTCTTGAGAGGGCTAGTGATGTTAGAGTTAGGGCTATGATGGTTATATTGAAGTTTAGGGAGGAGCTTGGTGTTAGATATTTAAGGCGTGGTGGTGTGAGGAGTGATGTGGAGCTTCGTAGGCTTGCTGAAGCGTGTAGGTTGAATTGGAAGTTTATGGAGGAGGTTGGTATAATACGGTGGGGGGAGAGGGGGGAGATTATAGTAAGAGTATGATTGAAGAGTTTAGGTCTGAGTTTGGTTTGGTTGTGGATGATTTGGTTAATGTTAGGGATAGTACTTATAGGTTTCTTATGTTGGTGGCTTTTATAAATACTTTTTTTGAGAGGCATGGGTTGGGTAGGATAATAATTTCTAGAGGTTTTGCGGCAGAATTTTATAGTGGTGGTGGTTATAAAACGTTGGATGTTGATATTATAGTTGAGGGTGGGTCTCGTGCGGTAGATATGTTGAAATTGTTCTTAAAATCGATTGGTTATGTTGAGTCGGGTAGGTTTTATGTTTCAACGTTTTCGCAGTTGGTTGAGAAAGCTTTAGACATTGTTGGTATGATTTATGATAAGCCTAAGTCTCCTGTAAGGTTGAGTGTGAATAATTATTATGTGTATATGATACCGCCTGAGGAAGCTATTATATATGCTTTAGAGGCAGCAAAATATCGGTCTTCTGCTTCGGATTTTGAGAGTGCGGTGTTAGTTTATGCTACTCAAAGAGAGCGTTTGGATTTGTCTTATCTTAGTATGAGGGCGGATGAAGAAAATGTTAAGGATTATCTGGAGAAGGTTGTAAAGTTGTTAGAAGGTATTTGAATTGTTTAGTGTGTGGGCTTAGTTTTATTTTTTCAATTTGTTGTTATATAGGACGAAGTTTATTTTTATTAAACAGTCTGAAATAGGCATGTCAGTTTACGTGAAAAATGTATTAAAATTGATTAAGAAATAAAAAACTTATACATATTTTAAAAATTCTTCTCTATTAATTTTAGCTAGTTGTAAAATACCTAATAACGTTCCTGGTTTAACTTCCTTATGCAGTGGAACAACTGTAACTATCTTTCTTCCTTCAGAGAATTTTCTTAAAATAACATGACTTCCTTTACGTCTGACAACTTCAAAACCGAAATATTTTACTAAAATTTTAACCCTTCACTAGAAAGTTTAAGTGATTTTGACACGAATCGCACCTAACGTTTTCTTGTTTTTTAATTCTTCTATCAGCTCTGGCATTTCTTCTAAGTAAAGCTTCACGGCTTCCTTGAGATTATTAATAGCTTCCTCAATAGTTTTTCCTTGAGTAGTTACACCAGTAATGACCTCTTTAATAACGTACATATCTTCCTCCTTCCAAATAACGGCATGCAATTCCATCTTCACACCCACTTAATGATTTACTGTTAATTAAAACTATTGTGCAAAAATCGAAAGGTAAGTTGATTTGTCATAGTAATGACAGTAACACTAATAGGCTTCACAATATTTATTGGCGTTTACACACCATTCCTCAAAAAATGGAGTAGTGCAATCGAGAATATCTAAATGCTCCACAAACATTGCGAAGCATCTCATAAATCTAGTGTATGATGATGTGCTCTACGCGTTTCACATACTCCCCCTTCCCCTATCATCAGTTAACATAATAATTTTTCACTAAGGTTTATATATCTGTTTATGTATTGTGTGTTTGTTCTATATGAGCTTTTCCTTATCTTTACGCTTCTCTCATCATTTTATGTCAGGAGTCGCGACTGGAAGCTAAAAACCATATAATTACTCCTGGTAAAAAATGATGCAACGATCAAATTAATGAGAATGAACATTAAGGGTCGAACGGGCATGAATCCTTTATGAATCTATCTAATTTGTGAAGTAGCGGGCCCGGCGGGATTTGAACCCGCGACCACCCGGTTAAGAGCCGGACGCTCTACCTGGCTGAGCCACGGGCCCTTGCTATGTTGGGTAAATGTGTAACTTTCTTTTAAATTTTTGTGTGGGTTTTTTGTTTGGTGTTTTGTTTTTTAGTTTATGGTGTTTATTTTTTGTATTAGTTGTTTTATGAGGTTGTTCATGGTGAATTGTGTTGCTCTTTCTTTTGCGTTTTGTGATAGTTTTTTGTAGAGTTCTTTGTCTTCTATGAGTTTGATTATGGCGTTTGCGGCTCCTGTTATGTCGTTTGGGCCGTTGACGTGTATTCCGTCGATGTTGTTTCTTACGACCCATGATTGTCCTCCTATTGCTGATGTTATGACTGGTTTTCCTGCATACATGAATTCGAGTTGTGTTAGTCCGAGTGCTTCCATTTTGCTTAGGATTATGTTTGCGTAGCTGGATTTGATTAGTGAGGCTTTTTCTATGTCGTTTATTTCGCCTATGTATTTTAGGTTTTTGAGTTCTTTTTGGGCTTTGATTATGGTTTCTGTTTGGTCTGCTGGGTGTCCGGCTATGACGAAGAATATGTCGTTTCTGTTTGAGAGTTGTTGTGCGACTTTTGTTATTGCTGCTGGGTTTTTTCTGTTTTCTAGTGTGCCTATGAAGGTTATTAGGTGTGTGTTTTTGGGGAGTGAGAATTTGGTGTGTATGTCTATTGGTTGTGTGTTGAATGGTTCTTCGTCTATTCCTCCTGGGAAGAGTATGCATTTTTCTTTTTCTGCGCCCATGTTTGTCATTTCTTCGATTTCTAATGGTGTTGTGCATAATATTAGGTCTGCTGTTTTAAAGATTAGTGGGAATGCTGTTCTGTTCCATACTTCTCTGTACATTCTTTCTAATGGGGGGTAATGTATTGGGCTTGGTGGTTGGTAGTGTGCCATGAATATGAATCTGATTTTTTTATTCCATAATCCTTCGTTTCTGAGCATGTCGGACCACATTTTGAATCTGGCGACTTCTTCTGGTCCGTTCCAGAGTGTGCTATGGACTATGAATGTATCAATGTTTAGGTCTTCTACGAGGTTTCTTAGAATTGCTTGTGTGTCTCTGAACATGATTCTTCTTGGTGGCCATGTTGAAATTGCTCCGTCGACTCTGATTATTGGTATTCCGAGGTTGAATTCGTTTTCTTTTATGATGTAGCCTTTGTCGCTGGTTGTGATTGATCTGTGGTAGGGTACGAGTTTATTATCGTGGTAGGGGCTTGTGATTAGGTATGCTTCTATGCCTTGTTTTCTAAATTCTCGTGTCATTCTTATTGCTACTAATTCTTGTCCTTTTGTGAGGCTGGTTTGGTACATGATGACGCCTACGATCATTGTGTGGTACCCCTTTTTAATAGTGGTAATTTGTTGGTGAAGGTCATGTCTGTTTTTATTAAGTGTTTTAGGAGTTTGGGGACGTCTTTGAAGTCTATGAGGAATTGTGCTTCTAGAAGTTTTGGGTCATTGTGTGAGATAACGCCTATTGATATGTCGGCTGTTTTGAATGCTGGGTTATCGAGTGTGCTATCTCCTAAGTATAGTATTGGTCCTTTTATTTTGAAGAGTTGTTTTATGAATTTTACGGCTGTTCCTTTATTTGGTTCTATGGGTATTATGTCTATAAATGGTTCGTTATAATTTATTGTGTGGAGGTTGAAGTGTTTGGCTGTGTTTTTTAAATGTTGGATTATGGGTGGTATTTCTTGGCAGTTTCTCCAGTCTAGGCTTAATCCTGCGATTTTTTTGTTTATGAGTTTCTTTATTTCGATTTTGATGCATGATTTTTCATGGTGTTCATTGACGTAATCGTAAAATTTTTTGATGGTTTCGAGTTTGTTTGCTGCAAGTTTTCTTATGAATGCTTTTTTTCTTGTGATTATTTCGAGTCCTCCTATGCATCCGTATGTGTGTGCGAATGGTATTCTATTTTTTAGGAACCAATAATCTTTCATGCTGATTACTCCGAGTATAACTTTTTCTGATGATTGTTTAAGTGCTTCTAGTAATTCTCTGCTTGGTTTGGATTGTTCTCTTGATACATTTATGGGGGCTAGTGTTCCATCATAATCTGCTAGTATTGCGTTAATCTTCAGATTCACTTTTACCAGCCTTTTCAATAAAATCTTTAATGCTTTTTAGAATTCTATCTTTAAAGAATAAGACAATCATTATGCCTGCGGCAATTCCAATAGCTATAGCCATAGCCCACGCTACTGGAGTAATTATTATATAAATTGCTGTTACATCAACACCCATGTTTGATAATGCCATTGCAATCACAATTAGGTAAAGAAAGATCCTAATAACATCGGAAGTAAGCACGATAATTGGATCTTCAATTTGTCCCTTCTTTATTGAATCTGCAAACCAATCAATCAGTATAATGCCAATAATTAGTATTAACAATCCTTTTACGAATGAGGGTAAAAAACTTATTACCCACTCAGCGCTAACTCTTAATAATGGTATGTTTGGTATTGTTAATGCTACTAGGATAGCCACTAAATATATAATCCATTTAACTAAACTAGCAATAAAAGAACCTGCAGTATAGCCAGACCTTAAAATCGCCCTGCCAAGTGAAGTTTTTCGTAACATGCTGTCCCATCCAAACCTATCAACAATTCTATTAACAAGAAAAGCAACGACACGACCTATAACCCAACCAATAACCAATACTATCACCATGTAAAATAATTCTAATCCAATAATACTTAGCGAACTCCAAAATTCTGACAAACTCATTTGATTAAAAACCTCCATAGCAAATATATAAAGTATCATAATCCCACCAACCACATTAATTAAAATATCAAATTTAAATCTGACTAACTTTCACTTATATTATTTCACGTGTCAAACTTATCATTTTTATTTGATTTTGTGAGATCTTTACTGTTGTATTTGTGATGAAGACTTTATCGTTTAAGTATGTCATATGTTCTAAAATCTTCAGCAACTATTTGTTTCTTTTAGTTCTTTGTGAATTTTTATTAATCTTTTTAATGCTTCGGATTTTAAGTCTGCATGGTCGTGTCCTTTAGCATTCATTATAATCTTTACTATATAATAATCTTTGTCACTTTGTTCATTTATGCGTATGCTTAATACTGGCATATCTTTAAGTGCATTCTTTACTCTAGCTAAAACGATTTCTGGGTCACATTTTACTGGGAATTCGTATCTAACATTAAAAATATAATCTTGATTAGTGTTATATTTCACAACGCCAGAATCGGTAGCTAGGATGGTATTTGGAATCTTTATGATCTGCCCTTCTTCAGTTAATACTTTAGTATAGAATAGTCCTATTTCGAGCACGTTACCCATGTAGCCAGCATATATAGAATCTGGTGAGAAATACTTATAACCTGGGAGAAAGGCCCATTGAAATGGTATATACCAGGTTAAAATTCTTACTTGACTGCCAGGTTTAATCATGCCTGTTACAAGCATAAGTATGCCAGAGAAAAAGTTACTGAGAACAGGTTGTGCGGCTAAACCTATTATTAAACCGCTAAAGGTCGCTCCAGCTAAAAGGGCTTCGGGTATAGAGCCGATGTAAGATATTGCGGCGGCTATTGAAATTATGTAACCAATTATAATTACACTATTTCCTATAATCAATGCTTGAGTGCCAAGTTTATCTTTAAGAATTCTAACTACTAATGTTGCTAATTGTCGTGAAACAATTATACCACCAGTAAGGATTATAACAGCATAAACATATTTAATATATCCTGCATATGCGGGTTCAATTAAGGCAGCTTCTTTAAGTATTGCTATAAAAGCAATTAGGGCAATAAGTAAAATTAGAGTTATTATAATTTTAGCTAATTTAATTATCATCACCTCGGAGGTTTACATAAATTTGAACTGTACACACTATATAAATTTTTATCATGCCTCAAATATGACAACTTAGCATATCAATACTCATGCTTTAAGTTATAAGCATATATTTAAAACATGGTAATGACTTATCCCCTTAAATGATTATAACATAAATAACCTTATGAACAAGCCTTCGCAAACAGTTTCAAAATAAATAACTTTTTATAGGTGTTTGTCATATAATATTTTATGCCTGAAAAATTATATACCTTGAAA
>Ga0081529_118684_pt2 | contig 9913 bp, 11 predicted proteins | sample EchGeymetagenome_FD_71012 | JGI IMG/M metagenome (GOLD analysis project Ga0081529, IMG submission 71012) | Ferrous microbial mat and aquatic microbial communities from Echinus Geyser, Yellowstone National Park, USA - transect B T=78-80 C v2... ...
TATGTTTTCTATATTTACAACAAGAAGTTTTCTGCAGCAAAATCCTACTGCAGTAAAAGCTGCTGTAATGGCACTACTTAAAGGTAATCAAATATATGAGGAAAACCAAAATAATGAAACAGTTAATTTCTTGATCAACTACTATAAGGATATTATGAGTCCTAGCGATGCAGTTCAACTATTTAAAATAATTAAATTCTCAACTAATGGTGCAATTAATGCTACAGCTTTGCAAATCTTAATAAATACTTATATAGCATTGAATATAATTACTAATACGACCATTACTGCCAAGGATGTTTATACAGATCAATTTGTACCAGTAGTATCATAATCCTTAATTTTTTTTTGTTAAAAATTTTTTAAAATCTATTCAGTAAACTTTATATTTTTGAAATACGCATTATTTACTATGCCAGTAAAACTAGTTAATGAGCTACATAAGCAAGACTATTTTGTAGAATTCGCTAAATCAGAAGGTATACCATTTTATGAGGACTATTATATAGATCTTTTCTCAGCAAGAACATCGCTTTGGGAGAGATTTGGTGTAAACGGGGCTTGGATTTATTTAAAGGGTGCTGCAGCTTTGGATGCTGCATATATTCTTGATATTCCTCCTCTAAGTTCTACAAAGACACAGAGATATATTCTTGATGAAATAGGAGTAGTTCTAGAAGGAGAAGGATATACGGATGTTTGGTATGATGAAAATAGTAAGGTGAGGATAAATTGGAACAAATGGACATTATTTAAGATTCCTCATAATGCATTCTTTAAGCATGTTAACAATAGTAAAGAAAGTCAAGCTAAAATACTGTCTGTAACTCAGCTACCTTTAATGATAAATGCTTCTAGAGATAATGACTTAATCTTCAATAATTCTCATAAACCTCAAGAATTCTTAGAATTAATAAAGAATAAGGAATACTTTAAGAATTCTGGCATAATGGAAACACCTAAAGGTGTGTTGTGGAAAGGATACGTACTAAGTGATATAGCCTCATTAGAATTACCTTCCTCAAAATATTTTGGTTCTAGAGGTATTGGAAGTAAAGGTGTTAATTTAGATTTAGGATCTGGATTAATGGCACATATTTCTGAAATTCCTACCTTTACTTATAAAAAAGCACACGCTCATGGACCTAGTGCGACAATATTAATATTAAAAGGTGAGGGATACTCATTAATGTGGTATGGTTCTACTGAATGGAGTGAAGCATGGGAAAAGGTTAGAATAGATTGGAAACCAGGTTTCCTATTCATACCGCCAGATAAGTGGTTCCATCAACATTTTAACGTCAGTTCAGAACCAGCTAGATATTTAGCTATTCATTCTCCTATAGGCCACATTGGAGAACAAAATTTCGTACAAATAGAATATTATGAAGAAGATCCAGAAATCAGAAAAATGTATGAAGAAGAACTAAATAAACGTGGTCTTAAATCACAAATGAAACCAGAGCTCTATCAAAAGAAATAATTTTTTATTATTATATCTTTTTATTAGATTAGATATATAATTTTCTTGGAAGATTTACCACATAAAGATATAGCTTTTAAGCTTTTAAATGTAAAATAAATTATATGGTAATACTAGTTAATGAAAAAGATATATTGAGAATCTTAAATTATAAAGATATATATTCATTACTTATAAATGCATTTAAAAGTCTAAAAGAAGAGTATGGAGCAAATTCTAAAAGATTGAGAACAGTGTTTCTAGATACTAATCTTACTTACTCAAAAAATAGAGCCTAAAGATAGTATAACAGTTGATATTAATGTGAGGACAATTGTTGTTGGTAAAGATGATAATAACTATGTTAAGATTCCTACAAGAATTAATGAAATTTATCATTATAAATTATTAGCAGAAAGTTTACAAATAAAATATCCAAAAAGATGGAGAGATAATAGAAATATTGAAAAAAGAATTTTATCATTCCATTCAAAGGCTAAAAGAATTGCAGAAGATTTTGCAAGAAAAGTTAGCAAAAAAGTTATTAACGAAGCTATTAAAATGAATGTCAATGTTATTAAATTGGAGAATTTAAAGTGTATGATTAAAAAGGTTAAAAATTTCCTAAAAAGTTTAGGAATAAGCTTTACTTGATGCAGTTTAGAAAGATTCAATACTGGATTGATTGGTAAGCAAAAAAAGAATGGTTTACTTGTAAAGTATGTTTTAGCATATTATTCTCCAATAGAATGTCCTAGGTGTAATAACAAAATGAAAGAAATTTCCTATCGTAGGTTTAAATGCAACTGCGGTTATGAAAATGATCGTGATGTAATAGTTATCAAAAACTTAAATGGAAGTGGTTCTCTTAACTACTTACTGTTAAGCAAATGAGATATGTAGCTACGAATCAATAGAGGGGAATCCTCATCATTCATGGCTAGTAGGAAGTCAGAATAACTAATTCTAATATGTCTTTCGTAACAGCAGATTTAGTAAAGAATGGAATTATAAGAGAAAGAAGGGAAGAGTAATTTTATAATTTATTAGCTCTTAAAAATTGTAATGATATTTCATTAAACTGTTCTGGCTGATCCAATACACACATGTGTGCAGCATTATCCAATATTACTAATTTAGAATTTGATATATTCTTATGAATAAACTGTGAATAATGGAGAGGTGTAAAAATATCTTCTCTTCCACATATAATCAGTGTGGGAACATCTATTGATGAGAGAATTTTTGTGTCATCATTCTTATTCATCAACGCTTGTAAAGTTTCTATGATCGCATCCTTTTCCATGCTCATGCTCATAGCCTTAACTAAATCTAATATCCAAGGTTTATGTTCTAGTGTATATTTAGAAAGTCTTTTCGGTGCGTACAAGTTTACGAATTCCTTTACACCTTTTTCTTTCAAAATCTGAATTTGGGTTAATCTCCTTGCTTTCTCATTCTCCCCATCTGGATGAGCTTTAGTACCAGTTAATATAAGCCCTGAAATAAATTCCTTTGCGACCCTCCACATATTGAATGCAATAAATCCGCCCAATGAAGATCCTACAATTACAGCTTTTCTTATCCCAATTTCTTGCAATAATGTTACTATATCTTCTGTGAATGTATCAATACTAATTTTTCCTGGAGTATAAGAGGTATCACCGTGTCCTCTAAGGTCTGGTGCTATTATTCTGTATCCATTATTTATGAAATATGGTATTTGATAAATCCACATTAGTTTTGAGTGATTAAAACTATGTAAAAAGATAACCACATTATCGCTTTTCCCTAAATCATAATAAGAGATTTCAATATCGTTACCACTTAATTTCTTAAAGCCTACACTCATTAACATTTTAATGTGCTGCTTGCTTAAAAATTTTTTACAAATTTCTTAAAGCCTTAGCTCTTCTCCTTCTAATGTTAAGATTGAGAAAAGTTAGATGATGTATTCTTTAATTATTCCGAAATATTTATTTAATACATATAAAAATTAATTTTTGTTATACTTTTCTTTCTTGTATAATCCAAACGCTTTAAATATAGGTTCATCAGAATATGAAAAAACTATTGCTGGCTTCTCGTCATTATTAATAATTCTATATTTAGTCCATGAGGGTACGATAATGGGATCATAGGTATTTAAATTAATCCATAACTTACCTATATTAGATTCTATTATATCAACACTAATGTTCCCCTCAATTGGTATTAATATAAGATTCTCAGTGGATCGTAAAGGTTTTAATTCAACTCTAGGTCTTATTAATCTCATTTTAATACTAATAGTAGGTAAAGCTGGGCCTCCATTGGCAGGGTTTAAGTATTCTATTACAACTCCTTCATTTTCATCTTCCTTATTATGCTCTGCCAATTCAAATAGAGCTTTTCTTGTTCTCGAATAAGAGTACTTTATTAACGGATTATAAGATTGAAAGTAGAGAGTAATTGGTTTTAAGCTACTTCCTAAGGTGTCAATTAAAAACTCACCATCTTCACTTTTTTGAAATTTTTCCTCAATCCTATAGTAAAATATTGCACCTAAGTATAATAAAAACGGGCTATCTAGACCAGAGAACCAAATTAGATCACTTTTACCTTCATTATGATGTTCATGTAAAGTCCAATTTGACTGAACTAGAACGTCTCCAACTTCTAAACTCATTTTATAATTATCATACACTATATAAGCCCCTTCTTTTGGGGCTTCTAAGATTAACCTTAAATTAACTGGTGTATGTTGATGTGCAGGGGCGATTTCGCCATCTTTGATTAATTGAAGACCGCCAGTTAAGGTTGGAGCTATGGCTAATGTATCAAACGGTTTCATTTCTTTAAATGCAGGGTTAACAAAATGAATTACTCTTCTCTCAGAATCTTTTGGGGATATATATTCAGAAATTTTATATAAGAAGCTCTTAGCTATCTTATAATCCCACTTACAAGGAATTGCTAAAGATTCTGGAAAATTAGTAAATATAGTTCTTTTACCTTGCTTTTTAGCTTCTTCTGGAAATAAACTTATATATAAATTGTATTTTGCCATTTCATCAAGAATTTCTCTTACTACATTATACACTTTAACATCACTTATGTTGATTTGTAAATAAATTATAAAAGCTTTTCTATAAATTATGCATTCTTATCAATCTGTATTAAAATTAATCATTATGCTTGATAATATAACGATTGTGGAAGTTCATACGCATTTCTATACTAAGAGTTGCCTAGAAATCTTAGAAAAATAAGGAATGTTAACTAAGGCTAGAGAAAATGTCATAAGAATAGGTAAAGGCAAAAGGATTTCTCTAATAGGGATTATCATTAATTTAGAGAATAAGGCTTAAAGAGATGGAAAATTTCTGTTTTAGAACGTATCAATTACTCGGCATATTTGGACCTTGACAAAAAGGGGCAAGCTTCGCTCCTTCTAGGGACTGGGTAAAGTTTTTAAATTTTGAATAGTTTAAATTATTAAAATATGAAACGTGTCCCCATATGGGGAAACCAAAAATATAATCTTCACTAATCACCTTATCTATTTGCATACCTTCAGAACGAATAAAGAACTGGAGAATTAATAGATTACCCCTTTGAAACCGCTCACGTTTTAGCCAAGTTAATTTTAAGTGGGCTCTAGATAAGTATTATTTAAAGATCGTTGCAGCACATAGTGTAGGTTATGTAACTTATCAATTCGGAAGATTAGGTAAATTGTATGAAGCAGATTCGTATCTAAATTTAAAAAAATAGAAAACCTAGTGAATAATTAAAAGAAATTTGCTAACATTCAATAGTTTTCAGCAAGGAGGCTTTAGAACATGTACTAAAAATTCGCAGGTAAGGATAAGGTTCAGTTCAGATCATCCTTTCAAAATATCATACTAGGTAGGAATGAAAAGGTTACTAGAAAAGTCCTAAATATTGAAGGTCTTATATCAGTTCACGAGAAGAATGCGAAATATTTGTATAAGTTAAAAATATATTAAGTATCTTGAATTTCTTTTGAGAAAATTTCTTTTGGATCATACATTCTATTAATAATACCTTGTTCATAACAATACCTTATGAAGGTCTCTATTGTCTTATAGTTCTTAGAGATCCCATAAGGCCAGAAATCTTCACCAGCAATACTTTTCATTACCTCAAAATCATGCTGAATCCAAGGTGAAAACATATAAGCTACACCAAACTGTGATACATTATAGATTTGAAGAAATGCAATCTTTTTAGATTCCTCGAAGGCTTTATATAAATTATAAGCTACCCATGGGTACTTCTCGTAAATATCATATCGTATAACAATTAAATGCATTATAGGGAATATTCCAGTTTTTTTAAAGTACTCTAATTCTACTTCCCTATAATTTTCAAATAGTCTCTTAACGTTTGAACCTCTAATGAAACTTGATGGTGCTTGAGCAGCATAAACTGCGTCTATTTCACCTTTTTCTAGCATTCCAGATAGAGTTTTACCTTCTGGAATCCTTTCGATTTTAATTCCCTCTTTAACCCTAAGCATATCAGTCTCAGCCATCCTTCTCGCAACTTCTGTAGCTTCTAATGGTCCAACATAATAAGTTACCGAATCATAAGGGACGTTGTAATAGTCTTTGAGAATCCCCTTAATCCATACAGCTGCGGTTTGCCTCCATTCTGGCAGTCCAACCTTCTTTCCTATTAAATCTTTAGGTTCTTCAATCTTGCTATTTTTATTAATGTATATTGACCTATGTCTGAACATTCTAGATGGGAAGACTGGTATCGCTATGAATTGCTTTGAATAGAAATTCTCTAAATATCCTCCAAAAGACATTTCAGAAACTTCAAATTCTTTATACTTAAGCATTCTAGAGAAAGTCTCTTGAACCCATAATGGTAAGTAAATTAAATCAATCCCTTCTGGTTTCGCTTTACCTAAGAGTAATGGTAAAGTTCTATCATAAATGTAGCATGCTAAAGTTAGCTTTAAATTGGGCATAGGTTATCTTATCCTATACTGTTATATAAATTTTACGGGGTGTGGAAGGAATGTGTGCAACATATTGTTAATCTAGTATAAATTATATGAGTTAATTTTGCATGAATGAAAGCCTCGCACTTAAGAGCAGGAATGAATAGATTTAAATATCTTAGAATTAAATTTTCGTAGGAAATTCAGCAACGCTTCTCTTAAGCTTGATCGAGGCTTTATAAGACTTAAGGAGGAGCAATCAGTATTTCTTTTTAATGAAGGTTTCTTTATAGAATCCAGATTTTGGGCTGGCAACCCATTATATGAAGGTTTCTTTTCGTTGAAACCTGATAATATGGGGGAAGCTCGGTTCCTTAAAATGTCCAGCAGATAAGACATGTATGCACGAATAAATGCTGGAAATCTATGAACTTTCCTAAAAGGAAACCCTTACCCTTTTAGATAAGTGAGAATGTAAGCTAAAAGGGAAATGAGAATGGACATATTCATTCCTAAATAACGTAGGAGGGTAAAAATAATTTGCAGGTAAAATATCATATTCCATGCAAATCAAATTTTTATGGTAATTTTATCGAAGTTGACTCCAAAGCTTCTAAAGGCTGAGCTCCACTTGAAGGAAACCCTTGAGTCAGAGGTAATGCTAGAGAAAAATAAAAAGGACGACTAAAGCTTCCTAATAAAGTCAGTGATTATGTTAAAAAGGCATATAGCTTTAAGGATATTCTGTTATTCCTAGACCTTTATTATCTAAGCGCAAGCTCTTTAGCTGACCAGCAGGGATTGTTGACTTAGCTTACGCTTATTTTAAGAAAGCAGCATAATAATAGAACCTCGTAAAGGCTAGAAGTCTTCTTCGATTCTCAGATGCACATTAGAAGAGGCCTAGATTTTGGAAAGGTTAAAAAGGATACATAAGTCAGCAGTTAATACAGAAGAAGATTTTGGAACATGTGAAGGGCTAATGATGTGTTTTCTTAGGGATATGCCTGAAAGTTTTGCAGATGAAGCTTTAGAATACGCTATGCGCTACAAGGCTGGAGAATTAGAGCTGGCCTAGCTTCAAAGGAGCTAAGAAAATCCTTCATCAAAGTCGGGAGAAGTGTTTAAAAAAGCAAGGTATGAAGAGTATATAGCTATTGCGTACACAGGAGAAGAAAGCCCTACGGAAGACTTATGGGAAGCTATAAAGTTGTTAAAGATATCTAGGATAGATCATGGATATCATATGTTTGAGAACGAAAACTTCGTAAAATATGTTGCTGGAAACAAGGTACCTTTAACGATGTGCCCACTGGCAAGTGTGGGCATTGAGCACTTTAAAGATATTAAAGTGGTGCCTGTAAAAGAATCTCTCAAGAGGAATCAGAATATTCATCAATTCTGTCGACTCTGCGTACTTTGGAGGTTATATAAATGAAATTTATATAACCATAGCATCTTGGCAAAAAGCTATTGGGTTGTTAACGGACGTTATGCAAAAGGTTTGGGTATATGGTACTATGATCAGTTATGCCAAGAATGCGATGCTAATATGATTAAACAAAGCTAAGAGCAAAATTAAAGAGAATTGTTCATACAGCAAATTAACCCAAAAAAATTTAAATATTAGGTAATAACACAATTATGTAAAAGGAGATGGATTTTGAAAAAAGCATATTTAACGGTGTTAATCTGCAGACTTTAAATAAACTTTATATTAAAATTATTGATTTTAGAAGAATTTATGAGAAAAATTTTTTAAATAAAAACACTTCAAAAATATTGGATTATTTTGTTCTTCAACTAATAAACAAAGATTTTATAATTTGCAAAAATTATCGCATAAATTTACGCACGAGGGAGAGATAAAATTAGAAAACTAGTAAAAATTATATTAATATTTTACATATTAGAGATATTAATTACAAGTATACTTTTCTATTGGTTAATTTATCTTTCTAATGAAGTTAGCGCTGTACAGTTAACCGCAAAAACCGCTACTGGAGGGATATTCTTAACTCTCGGTATACTTGCTTATACCTTTGGATTGAGACATGCACTCGATGCAGATCATCTGGCGGCTATTGATAATTCAACTAGAAAATTAGTACAAGAAAATAAACCGAGTCATTTTACAGGATTATTCTTCTCGCTAGGACATTCTACAGTAGTCATTTTATTGTCGATAGGTTTGATCGTTGCGACTAGAACCGTAGCGTTGAACTTACCTGCTTTAGAATCCATTGGAATTGTCATAGGCACATTGATCAGTGGAAGTTTTCTCTATTTAATAGGCATTTTAAACTTCTTTATATTCATTACAATATTTAAATTATATAAGAGTATAAAAGAAGGTAAAATGGATGAAAAGAAATTAAATGATGCACTACTAAAAAGAGGATTTATGGGCAGATATTTTAATCACTTATTTAAAATTATAGATAAACAATATTATATGTATCTCATAGGTTTTCTATTCGGGCTTGGCTTCGATACAGCTAGCGAAACTGCATTATTAGCTATTACTGCAGGAGCGGCAGGAGTATTTTTAAATATACCGTTTTGGACATTATTAGTATTTCCATTTTTATTTACTGCCGGTATGACTATAATAGATACTTCTGATGGTTTCTTTATGAGTGGTGCATATAATTGGGCTTTTCTTGGACATCCTGCTAAGAAAATCTGGTACAATCTAACAATGACTGTTATTTCGGTTATGATTTCCTTTATGGTTGGTAGTTTAGAACTTTTAGGTTTAATTCAAGTAAAATTCAATCTAACTGGAACTTTTTGGGATGTAATCGCTGGCATAAATGGTGAAGTTGGGATGGGATATTTAGGCATTATTATAGTGGCTACTTTTGTTGTAACTTGGATTACATCATATGTTATTTTTAAGTTTAAGGTTGAACCAAGAATTGCTAGAAATTCTGCCTGAGAAATTGTAAGGCATATATCTTTTATTGTTAATTTTTATCCGTTATATCTAATATATGTGTAAAGAGGTCATTAAGAGATGTATTTTAGCAATCTTGGAAAACAATGTGAGGAAAATTGTCCATTTTATTTTAGTTTGAGTTATTTTGTAAATAGATTTTGGGGCTATCGTTTATGGCGTAAGAGAGTGAGATTTGAGACTAATCAAAAAATCGGCGTTATGAGTAAAACAAACATAGCTAAAACAGCTCACGCAAAGCATAAATGATTTAAAACCTATTATTTTTGTGCATTATGATTTAGAGATTGTTAAAGAGGAAATATTCAACTATTGTAGAGGAAGATGGGTAGCATTACAAGGCAGATCCTTTGTAAGATATGATGCCAAAGGTGAGCCGCTTAGCTTTAAAGAAATAAAAGACATTCCTAAATTTGTTAAAATATACGGAGCGAGAACAATTTATTCAACAGCAGCAATATACGAAGATTTAAAGAATCTCAAAATCAAAAAGTACACTCCTTTTATTGATATTGATGCAACATATGATGATTGC